>Ga0307408_100000053_pt1 | contig 147370 bp, 112 predicted proteins | sample 322Cmetagenome_FD_202116 | JGI IMG/M metagenome (GOLD analysis project Ga0307408, IMG submission 202116) | Maize rhizosphere microbial communities from greenhouse at UC Davis, California, United States - 322HYB-C-3 | ecosystem: Host-associated > Plants > Roots > Rhizosphere > Soil | place...
ATGGTTCGAATCCATGTCGGGCAGCCAATGAGGATGCGCCGGAAAGTGGCAAATCTTACTCCGGCAGAGCGGTTTTTGAGAGTTCTACCAACTCAGCCAAAAGGCCCTGAAAGCGGAGGGAACTCTCATTTGCTTCGCGATGGTTCGCTACGCAATAACGTCATCACAGGCTCATTTATTTTATTACAGCGCGCGAACGCACTGCCGCCATCCTTCGCGTCAACGGATAGTGCGACGCCTGCTCTCCTTGGTGTCGGCTGCGCGACGGGCACGCGTGGCGACCCGGTCAAAATGCCAGTGCAGGATCGGCGCGATCAGGCTGTGCAGCCACGACAACACCGTGAGTTGAAACCCCGGTGTCACCGAGAAACGTCCGCTGCGCACCGCGTTGAGAGTGGCGCGCGCGACGGCTTCGGCGGTCCACAAACCGCCACCTGCGGTCAGCGCCTTGGTCTCGGGTGGTTTGGTGAGGTTCTCCTCGATGAGTTGGGGGGTGTTGGTATCCGGTGGATACACGATGGTCACGGCGATGCCGGCGGGCTTGAGTTCGCCGCGCAACGCCTCGGCAAGCCCCCGCAGTGCAAACTTGCTGGGTGCATACGCGGTGTAGCCAAACAGACCCACCAGACCGGCGCCTGACGAGATGAGGACGACGGCGCCGCGACCCCGCGCGCGCATGCCGGGAACGACGGCTTTGATCGCGTAGAGCGTGCCGAAATAATTCACCGCCATCGTGCGTTCAAAAACAGATGCCGGAAGCTCCTCGAAATAACCCGGGTGCGCCACGCCAGCGGAGGTGATGAGAATATCAACAGGTCCGTGGACGGCTTCGGCCGTCTGCAGCGCGACGAGCACGGCGGCCTCCGATGACACGTCGGCTGGCACGGTGACGATCTCCGAGACGCTCGGGGTGGAACTGCGCACGCGTTGAGCGGCGGCGGTGAGCTTGCTGGCATCTCGTCCGATCAGACTCAGGCGTGCGCCGACCGCGGCGGCCTGCTGGGCGAGGGCGAGCCCGATGCCACTGGACCCTCCGGTGATGAACACGTGCTGGTTGCTCAGGTGCATCAAATTGAAGAGGGGGAGTGCGCGAAGTGAAGGCCGGGCGGCAGAGGACACCAAAGGGAAGCGGCCAGCAACAGGGAATTACCGTGACCCTCGAACTGAGGTGATGTCAGCGCGACTATTGTATGGCTGGCTGGTTTGTTACGCAGAGGCAATATCTGCCTCTAAACTGCCAAACAGTGATGTGCCACAACACGTTTTGCTACGCCTGCGTGTTGCACGAACAGCGTATACATAAGACTGGATTTGCCGGTGCCGTTTGCCCCCAAAACAAAAAGAATTTCTCCAGCATTAAGAGCTAGTGAGAGAGGCTGACTTGCACCGGTTTGCGCGAGCGATAGTTGAAATGGCATAGAGTAATATTCCTCTGAGCGGAGCGATTGCCTGAGGTAACTCTGAAACTCGGCGAGACGCCACATCAACTATTTATCAAGCTTAGCTTTGAGGTAAGGCGCGGTGGGGCTGGTCTTGAGTTTTAGGAGGCCGGGGAGGGCTCCTTGATACAGGAGTTCGCCGCCTTGGGGCCCGCCGACGGGGCCTAGTTCGATGATGTAGTCGGCTTCGGCCAAGAGGTCCAAGTGGTGTTCGATCACGACGACCGTGTGGCCTTGGTCCACGAGAGAATGGAGGACTTTGATGAGTTTCTCGCAGTCGCTCAGGTGCAGGCCGATGGTGGGCTCTTCGAGCAGGTAGAGGTTTTTAATGGCGATGCCGCGGCTGCGTTCTTTGTAGCTTTGCAGGCCGTGGGCCAGCTCGGTCACGAGTTTGAGGCGTTGGGCTTCGCCGCCGGAGAGGGTCGGGGAAGACTGGCCGAGGGTGAGGTAGCCGAGTCCGCAATCGACCATGAGCTGGCAGACTTGGGAGAGCTGCGAGTGGAAATCGAAGAAGGCGGCGGCTTCCTCGAAGGTGAGCTGGAGGACCTGGCCGATGTTTTTGCCCTTCCACTGAATGTCGGCGAGCTCGGGGCCGTAGCGGGTGCCGCGGCAGTCGTCGCAGGGGAGGTAGGTGTCGGGCATGAAGGCCATCTCCAGCTTGATGCGTCCTCCGCCGGCGCAGGTTTCGCAGCGTCCGCCGGCGGTGTTGAACGAGAAGCGTCCGGCGGAGTAGCCGCGCATCTTGGCTTCGGGGAGCGTGGCGAAGAAGGTGCGGATGAGGTCGAAGATGCCGAGGTAGGTCGCGGGCGTGGAGCGTGGGGTTTTGCCGATGGGGGACTGGTCCACCTCGATGACGGATTTGAAGAGCTGCGCGTTGCGCAGCTCTTCAAAGGGGAGTGAGGGAGTGAGGGAATGAGGGGCGGATGCGCGAGCAAGCTCGCGGCCTACGTCGGAGAGGGATTCGCAGGCGAAGCCGGTGGATTTGACGAATTCTTTGCCGGTGAGCTTGGACTTCTTGGCTTTGATCGCGTGGGTGACGGCGGGGTGGAGGACGTCGCGGAAGAGCGTGGATTTTCCCGCGCCGCTGGGGCCGGCAACCATGATGAGGCGGCCGAGCGGGAGGCGAAGGTCGAAGTTTTTGAGGTTGCGGAACTGGACGCCGGTCAGGGTGAGGAACGAGGGGTTGAGAGTTGAGGGTTGAGAGTTGAGAGACGGAAGAGGGCGGTAGGAGCCACGGAGGGGGTGGGTGATGCCTTTGGCGAGGAAGAGGCCGGTGAGGGACTTTTCGCTTTGCTTGATTTCGGCGGGCGTGCCGTGGGCGAGGAGGTCGCCGCCATGGATGCCGGCGGCGGGTCCGAGGTCGATGATGCTGTCTGCGCGTTCCATCAGCTCGTCGTCGTGTTCGACGACGAGGAGGGTGTTACCTTTGTCGCGGAGGGTGAGGAGCGTCTCGATGAGGCGGTCGTTGTCGCGGGCGTGCAGGCCGATGGAGGGTTCGTCGAGGACGTAGAGCACGCCGGCGAGGTTGGTGCCGAGTTGCGCGGCGAGGCGGATGCGCTGGGCTTCGCCGCCGGAGAGCGTGTCGGTGGGGCGGTCGAGCGAGAGGTAACCGAGGCCGACGTGGTCGAGGAAGCGGAGGCGTTCGCGGATCTGCGGGACGATGTCCTGGGTGATGAGCGCGCCGCGTTCGTCGAGCTTGAGGGCGCCGAGGAGGTTGAGGAGTTGCGCGGGTGTGCTGGCGAGGAGCTCGGGGAGGGAGACGGGGGCGAGCTTGCCGTTGAGGTGGAGTTTGACGGCGCGGGCGATGCGGTTGAGGCGCTGGCCGTGGCACTCGGGGCAGGGCGTGCCGGTGTCGGCCACGTCGTCGCCGGACTCGATGCCGAACTCGCGGAGGCGGGCGGCGGGATCGTCTTTATCTTCGTCGTCGGACGGTTCGAGCATCCATGGGAAGACGCGTCCGTGTCCGCGGCAGGTGGGGCACCAGCCGCGCGGGGAGTTGTGGGAGAATTGCTTCGGGTCGAGCTCGGGGAAGGACTCGCCGGTCTCGATGTCGGTGCGCGTGGTGGAGAACCAGGAGAGGATGTCGCCGTTGGGGAGGGCGAGGAAGCAGGAGCCTTTGCCGAGGCGGAGGGCCTCGGTCAGTTGAGAGCTGAGAGTTGAGGGTTGAGAGTCGGCCTTCAGGTCGGCGACGACGACCTCGACGTCGTGCTCTTTGTAGCGGTCGAGTTTTTGGAACGTATCGACGCGGAGGAGACGTCCGTCGGCGCGCATGAGCTCGTAGCCGTGGTCCTCGATCCAGGTGGCGATGGGCTGGTGGTGGCCCTTGCGTCCGCGGATGAGCGGGGCGCAGAGGTAGAGGTGTTTCGCCTTCGTCGCTTTGGGAGAGGCGAGGACGGAGGAGAGGAGTTTTTTGAGCTGGCCAGGGGTGAGCGGCTGGACGGGTTTGCCGGTGTCGGGGTGGTGCTGGACGCCCATGCGGGCGTAGAGGAGGCGGAGGTATTGGGCGACCTCGGTGATGGTAGCTACGGTGGACTTGCGGGAGCCTCGGGTGATGCGCTGCTCGATGGCGACGGTCGGCGGGATGCCGGTAAGGCGGTCGATGGCGGGGCGGGGCATCTGCTCGACGAACTGACGCGCGTAGGGCGACATCGACTCCATGAAGCGGCGCTGGCCTTCGGCGAACACGATGTCGAAGGCGAGGGTGGACTTGCCGGAGCCGGACACGCCGGTGACAACGGTGAGGGCGCGGTGGTCGATGGAGAGCGAGATGTTTTTGAGGTTGTTTTCTCGCGCCCCTTCGAGGCGAAGGGTCGCGGGTTGAGAGTTGAGAGTGGGCGGAAGCTGAGAGTTGAGAGCTGAGAGTTGAGAGACGGAGTAGGGGGCGGGGTCTTCGGCGGCGAGGGGGAGGCCGCCCTGCGGGCGGAATGACGAATGACCAATGTCCAATGACGAATGGGATGATTCGGAATCGACGGACAGGGAGGTCCGCCCTCCATTTAAGATGTCGCGGAGGAAGGGGGATGTGGCGGTGGTGGCGCGGGCGACTTCTTCGGGCGGGCCTTCGGCGATGATCTGGCCTCCTTCGCTGCCGGCTTCGGGGCCGACTTCGATGAGCCAGTCGGCGGATTTGAGGACGTCGAGATTGTGCTCGATGACGACGACGGAATGGCCGCGATCGACGAGGGCTTGGAGGACGGCGATGAGGCGTTTGACGTCGTGGCGGTGGAGGCCGGTGGTGGGCTCGTCGAGGAGGAGCAGAGCGTCGGAGGGCGGAGCGTCAGCAAGCTGACGGCCTACAACGGGGGCGGAGGTGAAGTTGCTGAGGTATTTGACGAGCTTGAGGCGTTGGGATTCGCCGCCGCTTAACGTGTTGAGGGGCTGGCCGAGCGTGAGGTAGCCGAGACCGACGGAGTCGAGGCTGGCGAGGCGGGCGCGGATGGACTCGTGCTTTTCAAAGAGAGGGAGGGCATCGGTGATGCTGGTGGCGAGGAGGTCGGAGACGGAGAGGTTGTTCCAGCGGATGGCGAGGACCTCGGGTTTGAAGCGTTTGCTTTCGCAGATGGGGCAGGGGACGAAGACATCGGAGAGGAACTGCATCTCGACGCGTTCGTAGCCGAGGCCTTGGCAGTGGTCGCAGCGTCCGTCGCCGCTGTTGAAGGAGAAGGACGAGCTGTTGAAGCCGGCTTCCTTGGCGGCGGGTTCGCGGGCGTAGAGTTCGCGGATGAGTTCCCAGGCGTCGGTGTAGAGCGCGGGGTTGGAGCGGGGCGTGCGCGAGAGGGGCGACTGATCGACGAGGACGATTTCGGAGAACGCGTCGTCGCCGGTTATCGACGCGATGACGGCGGGGTCTTCGGTGAGCTGGAGGCGCTTCGAGAGCAGGCCTTGGTGGATGACGTTGTCGAGGAGCGTGGATTTGCCGGAGCCGGAGACGCCGGACAAAGCCACCAGGCGGTGCAGGGGTATGCGGAGAGTTACGTTGCGAAGGTTGTGTTTTGAGGCGTTCGAGAACGTCAACCAGAGGCTTTGTCCGGAATGACCAATGTCCAATGACCAATGTCCAATGGGGCGGCGGGTATTCGGGACTTCGATGGAGTCGCGGCCGGAGAGGTAGCGGCCGGTGATGGCGCGTGAAGTGAGCAGGGCGGGGAGGTTGCCTTCGAAAACGATGTGGCCGCCGCGGGCGCCGGGCTCGGGGCCGACCTCGATGAGGTGGTCGGCGGCGCGAATCATGGCTTCGTCGTGTTCGACGACGACGACCGTGTTGCCGACGTCGGTGAGCGTGCGGATGATCGCGATGAGGCGGTCGATGTCGCGCGGGTGCAGGCCGACGCTGGGTTCGTCGAGGACGAAGAGCGTGTCCACGAGGGACGTGCCGAGGCAGGACGTGAGGTTGACGCGTTGGACCTCGCCGCCGGAGAGGGTTTTGGACGTGCGGTCGAGCGTGAGGTAGCCGAGGCCGACTTGGGTTAGATAACGGAGGCGGGTTTGGATGGAGTCGAAGGCGATGTCGGCGCTGCGGTCGGGGGAGGGGGAATGACCAATATCCAATGACCAATGCCCAATGAGACCGAGCAGGTCGGAAACGGGGAGTTGGTAGAGTTCGGGGAGGGTGCGGCCGTTCCATCTCCAGCAGAGGGATTCGGGCTGGAGGCGCGTGCCGGCGCAGGAGGGGCACTCGTTGTAGGCACGGTAACGCGAGAGGAAGACGCGGACGTGCATCTTGTAGGTGTTCTTCTCCAGCCAGGTGAAAAAACCTTTCACACCATACCAGGCCTTGGGCCATTCGAGTCCGTTTTCGCCGTAGCCGGGTTCGCCGTTGATGACGAAGTCGCGTTGTTCGGGCGTGAGTGAACCGAAGGGGATGTTGGTGGGGATCTTTTTCTTTTTGGCGATGGAGCGCAGGTCGTCTTTGGATGCGCTGTAAACTTCGCCTTCCCAGCACTTGATCGCGCCGTCGTCGATGGAGAGCGTCTGGTCGGGGATCGCGAGGCGGTAGTCGATCTCGATGATGCGTCCAAAACCGCGACACTGCGGGCAGGCGCCGAGCGGGGAGTTGAACGAGAAGAGCGCGGGGGAGGCGGCGCGGAAGGTGCGGCCGGTTTCGGGCGAGTGGAGTCCGCGGGAATAGTGCCCGCAGGGCACTAGTTGAAGTTGGGAAGATGAAGTTGAAGTATCGGAGGCAGTGAACAGATGGACCTCGCCTTGGCCGAAGTGGAGGGCTTGTTCGACGGCTTCGAGGAAGCGGGAGCGGGCGTCGGGGGTGGTGGCGAGGCGGTCTTGGGCGACGTAGAGGTGGTCGGAATCGCCTGCAAGCAGGCTCCTACATTCTTCAGCGAGGAGGTCGTCGATGCGGGCGGCGGAGAGCGACGGATGCAGACTGGAAGTCTGCGCTACTTTAAGGACGCGGACGTAGGACTGTGCTTTTAAGTTGGTGAGGATCTCGGGCCAGGTGAGCTTTTCGGGCTTGGTGACCTTGAAGGCGACGATGACCTGAGCGTCAGGAGTGGCGGCACGGGTTTTGTCCCAGATGGTGGCGGGCGTGTCGTCTTCGACGGGTTTGCCGGTCGCGGGGTCGAAGCAGGTGGCGACGTGGCTGAACCAGACTTTGAAGAAATCGGTGAGCTCGGTCATCGTGCCGACCGTGGAGCGCGAGGTTTTGACCGTGTTGGTCTGCTCGATGGCGATGGACGGGCGGATGTTCTCGATGGAGTCGACCTTGGGTTTGTCGAGAAGGTCGAGGAACTGGCGCGTGTAGGCGGAAAACGTTTCGACGTAGCGGCGCTGGCCTTCGGCGTGGAGCGTGTCGAAAACGAGCGAACTCTTGCCCGCACCGGAGAGGCCTGTGACGACGACGTATTTGCCGAGGGGCAAATCGAGGTCGAAGCCCTTTAGGTTATTCTGACGCACGCCGCGCAGGCGGATGCATTCAGGTTTTCTGGCAGAGGAGTCGGGAGAAGCGGAGCGGACCACGCGGTTACGGATGCGCGGGCAGGGACGGAAAGCAAATCGGGAAAGCGGGCGGGTCGGATTGGAGGTTGGTAATCGTTCTCGTTCTCCTACTCTTACTCGTTCTCAAGATTGAATTTTTCTGATTCCGACGAGAACGAGTAGGAGTAAGAGAACGAGAACGAGTCGGAGGCGATCACGCCTTGGACTTTGGGGCGAGCGTCAGGGTTGCTCCGGCGGCTTTGATGGCGGTGGCGACGGCGGGCGCCGGCTTCTGATCGGTTATGATCGAAAACTTTGCATTGAAGGGCGCGGTGAGGCTCATGGCCTTGCGACCGAACTTGGAGCTGTCGAGGGCGAAGAAGGTGCGCTCGGAGGCGGCGATCATCTTGCGTTGGGTGGCGACAATGAGGGCGTTGTGATTCCAAATGCCGGCCTCGGTGATGCCGGCGCCGCCGAGGATGGCGATGTCGGCGTGGATTTGTTCAAGGGATTGTTCGCAGAGCGGGCCGACGAGGACGCCGAGGCGGTTTTGAATGCTGCCGCCGGTGACGATGGTTTCGACGGAACCGATTTCACTAAATAGGCCGGCGATCGGCAGGGAGTTGGTGATGACTTGCAGGCGTTTGGCGGTGAGCAAGCGGGCGACGGCGTAGATTGAGGTGCCGCCGTCGAGGATGACGGTCATGCCGGGCTGGACTTGATCGGCAATGAAGCGGGCGATGGAGAACTTTTCCTCGGCCTGGCGTTGGTCGCGGGAGATGAAGTCGTATTCCTTGGCGAGCTCGTCGGTCTCGATCAGCGAGGCGCCGCCATGATGGCGACGGAGCACGCCGCGGAGTTCCAGTTCGTCGAGGGCGCGGCGGACGGTGGAGAGGGAGCTGCTGAAGAGCGTGGCGAGGGTGTGCAGGTCGGCGTAGCGGTGCTCACGGATGTGTTGTTCGATGAGATCGAGCCGCTGCTTATTGGTCATTGCGGCTGGTTTTAGAGGAAATCAGCGGGAAAGGTCGAGGCGCGTGTCGGGGGGGTAAAATTTCGTTGCCGGGGTGGGCGTCGGCTTGAGAGTGGTGCGATGAATTTTCCTTTTTTCGCACTACTGGTTCGCTGGTCGGTGCTGGCCCTTGGCGTAACGATTGCGACCAAGATGATCCCGGGCATCTATTATGACACACTGGGCACGCTGATCGTCGTGGTGGTGCTGCTGAGCCTCTTTAACGCCGTGCTGAAGCCCCTGCTGGTGCTCTTCAGTCTGCCGTTCATCGTGTTGTCGCTAGGGCTGGGCGTGCTATTGATCAACGCCCTGCTGTTCATGTTGGTGGGCCGCATGGTGCAAGGTTTCGTGGTCGAGAGTTTCTGGTCGGCCTTGGGTGGAGCGCTGATCGTCAGTCTGACCAATGTGGTGCTAAGCATGCTCATTGGTAAAAAACCACGCCCCCCCGGGGCCGGTGGAGGCGCGCAGCCCGCGCGCAAAGCCAAGCCGGACGACGTTATCGACATCTGAGTTTCAATTTGACCGGCGAACCCACGGGAGTGACCGTCTTCGCCTTTCATCGGTTTAAAATCCTTACCCATCATGGCAGACACACCTGAATACGATTTGATTGTCATCGGCGGCGGCCCTGCGGGCTACGCGGGCGCGATTCGCGCCGGTCAATTGGGCAAGAAAGTTGCCTGTATCGAGCTGGAGCGTGCCGGCGGCACCTGCCTCAACTGGGGTTGCATTCCGACCAAGGCTCTCCTCAAGAGCGCCGAGCTCTACCAGAAGATCAAAAAATCCGAGACCTTCGGTATCTCCGTCAAAGACGTGACCTTTGACTTTGCCAAGGTCATGGACCGTTCCCGTGGCGTTGCCGGCCAGATGGCCAAGGGCATCGAGTTTCTCTTTAAGAAGAACAAGGTGGACTACTTCACCGGCAAGGCCCGCGTGATCGCCGCCGGCATGGTCGAGATCACCGAGGGCGAGCATAAGGGCAAATTCTTCAAGACGAAGAACACCCTCATCGCCACCGGTTGCAAAATGCGCCGCATCCCTGATCTGCCCGTGGATGGCGTGCGCGTGATGACCTCCCGCGAAGCGCTCGCCAACACCAAGCTGCCCAAGTCCATCGTGATCGTCGGCGCCGGTGCGATCGGCGTGGAGTTTGCCTATTTCTACAATGCGTTCGGCACGAAGGTGACCCTTGTCGAGATGCTCAACCAAGTCCTCCCGGTCGAAGACGAAGAGGTGGCGAAGGTTCTTCATAAATCCCTCGAAAAGCAGGGGATCACCATCCTGACCGGCACCAAGTGCGAGAACTTCCGCGTCGGCAAAGACTCCGTGAAAGTCGACCTCGTCACCGGTGACAAGAAGCAGGAAGTCGAAGCCGAAGTCGTGCTCTCCGCGATCGGCGTCGTGGCCAACATCGAAGGCGTGATCGCCGATTCGGTGAAGATCGAACTCGACCGCAATTACGTGAAGGTCGGTGATGATTATCAGACCAACGTGAAAGGCATTTATGCCGCCGGTGACATCATCGGACCGCCTTGGCTCGCGCACGTCGCGACCTTCGAGGCCGTGAGCGCCGTCAATGGCATGTTCGGCCACGGCAAGGCCAAGCGCGTCACCAAGTTCCCGGGCTGCACCTACTGCCAGCCGCAGGTGTCCAGCACCGGTCTCACCGAGAAGGCCGCCAAGGAAAAGAAGCTCGATTACAAGGTCGGCAAATTCCCGTTCACCGCGTCCGGCAAGGCCGTGGCCTCGGCCGACAGCGAAGGTTTCGTGAAGGTCATCACCGACGCGAAGACCGGCGAGATCTACGGTGCGCACATCATCGGCAGCGAGGCCACCGAACTGATCGCCGAGTATGGACTCGCGATCGAACTCGAGGCGACCGTCGAAGAGATTCACCAGACGATCCACGCCCACCCGACCCTTAGCGAAGCCGTCATGGAAGCCGCCGCCGCCTCGCTGGGTGAGGCGATTCATATCTAATCCAAACCTTCGCCGAATCGCTCTGAGTTGTCTTTGCACTGGACAGCGCAGGGCGGTCGGAGGAGTTTGCGGCTCAGTTTTTGCAGGCGTAGCACAATGGATAGTGTAGCGGTCTCCGAAGCCGTCGATCCGGGTTCGACTCCCGGCGCTTGCACCAGTTTCCAGCCCCTCTTCTTTAAAAAGGAAGCGGGGCTTTTCGTTTCTTTCCGATGACCTCTTCTTCTCAGCCTCAACACCTCGTTATTTTCGGCGCCGGGTATGTCGGCGGTGCAGTGGCGCGGCAGGCGTTGGCGCGCAGGTTGCGGGTGACTGCCCTGACGCGCAATCCAGACAAGGCTCGTGCGCTCGCCGAGGCGGGGGCCTCGATTATCGTGGATGACCTTGCGGCGGATTCTTGGCATGCGCGTTTACCGGAGGGCGCGGACTTCGTGCTCGATTGTGTGAGCTCCGGTGGCGGCGGACCCGAGGGCTATCGGCATAGTTATGTCGAAGGTATGAAGTCGGTGCTCGTTTGGGCGTCGCGCGTGCCGGTGGGGACGCTGGTCTACACCAGCAGCACGTCGGTTTATCCGCAGGATGGCGGCGTGCGCGTCGATGAAGACGCCTCCATCGACGCCACGCGGGCGGACGGAAATCCACTGGTCGAAGCCGAGGATCGCCTGCTGGCGTCCACCGTCGGCCGCCGTTTTGTGCTACGGCTGGCGGGCATTTACGGGCCGGGTCGGCACTATCTGGTCGATCAACTGCGCGACGGCAGCGGGGAGGTGGCCGGGCGCGGCGATCACCGACTCAATCTTATCCATCGGGACGACATCGCGGGGGCGATTTGGGCGGCTTTTGACGCACCTGCGGAGGTGGTCGGCGGTGTGTTCAACGTCACTGACGACGGGGCGGCGACGAAGTCCGAGGTGGCTGCGTTTATCGCGGGGAAACTGGGACTGCCCGCGCCACGCTTCACCGGCGAACCGGCGCAGGGGCGTCGCCGTATCACACCCGACCGCGTGATTGCCAACAACCGCATCAAGCGCGTGCTTGGCTGGCGCCCGCTTTACCCGACTTTTCGGGAAGGTTACGCGGCGATACTTGGGGCTTGAAGATTTGCGCCGGTTGCGAGGCACTAACCCTTTCTTAACTCTCCGCGTTTAACACCCAACCTCTTCATACCATGGCCGGCGTAGGCAAACTCCTCAAACAAGCTCAGAAAATGCAGAAGTCCATCGAGTCGCTCCAGACTCAGATGGCCGCCAAAGAAATCGACGTCACCGCCGGCGGCGGCGCGGTCAAGGTGAAGATTAACGGAGCGGGCACGTTCCTCTCGCTCGCCCTCGATCCCGAGTTCCTGAAGGAAGACGCCAAGCTTGTCTCCGACACGCTGCTCGCCGCGATCCAGGACGCCGCCAAGCAGGCGAAGGAATTCAACGATTCCGAAATGCAGAAGGTCACCTCGGCCTTCCAGATGCCGGGGATGTTCTGATTCCATTTTGTTAACACATCCACGTAGGCTGCGAGCTTGCTCGCGCTCCGAACCGCGCCTGCAAGCAGGCGGCCTACTTCCGAAAAAGAACCGCCACTGCAATTTAACACGGTTGAAAAGTAGCGCAGGCTTCCAGCCTGCATGATTGGACGAAGCAGACTGGAAGTCTGCGCTACTTTAGCTTTCGCAATGACGCCCGCCTTTGAACGTCTTCAGCAGCAGTTGAAGCAATTGCCGGGGCTGGGCTACCGGTCGGCGGAGCGGATTGCCCTGCATCTGCTCGTCGGCAAACCCGGCGACCTGCCGGTGCTGGTCAACGCGCTCGAAGAAGCCGCCCGCAGTGTTCGCCGTTGCACGCGGTGCGGCAACTTGGCCGAAGGTGACGTGTGCGTGATTTGCTCCGACGACCGTCGTGATTCGCGCATCGTGTGCGTCGTTGAAAATGTGCCCGACCTTGTTGCTCTCGAACGCTCGGGGGCGTATCGCGGGGTTTACCACGTTTTGCACGGTAAGCTTTCGCCGATCCAAGGCGTCGGACCGGCGGACTTGAATCTCATGTCGCTGCTAAACCGTGTCGCGACGGGCGAGGTGCGCGAGCTGATCCTGGCGTTGTCCAACGACGTCGAGGGCGAGGCGACGTGCCATTATCTTACGGAGCACCTGCCCGCCGGTGCCGGCATCAAAGTAACGCGCATCGGCTTCGGTTTGCCGAGCGGCGGCGGCGTGCTCTATGCCGATTCGGTGACGCTGAAGAGCGCGTTGGATGCGCGACGCGACTATTCGTGATTGCAGGGGCGGAGCGGTCGGCTTTGATCACTGCGTTCTTACTGCAGAACGCGGGCATAGTATACCGGCTATTATGTGTGCTTCCCAAGCATGAGAAGAGGGTTCGACTCCCTCTGCCCGCACCAAATTTTTTGAGGAATATTTTCCGTTCGTGCGTATCACACCGCTGTAACCCTCCAAACTTATGAAATCCATCCGTATCCTGTTCGCTTGTGTTCTCGCCGCATTTGCCTCCGTCGCCCTCGTGCGCGCCGAAGCCGATGCCAAGCCCGAGAAAAAAACCGACGCCTGCTGCTCCAAGGAGAAGAAGGAAGAAAAAAAGGCTGAAAAGAAGGACTGCTGCTGCGCCGAAGGCTGCGCCAAGCCTGAGAAAAAAGAAGAAAAGAAGTCCTGAGCTATCGTTTGTCCTTCACAAAAAAACCGGCCCTTTTGCGGGGCCGGTTTTTTTGCGCGTGTTGCGCTCAGGCATTGGCCTCGATGCGGGCGCCGTGCAGGTTTTGCCAGCGGTCGAGAACCCGGCGGAAGATCGCCTCGGGCGAGAGTCCGTGGGCGGCGCGGAGGATTTCCTGGCTGGTGCCATGCTCGACAAAGGTATCGGGCCATCCGATACGCTCGATGGCGGTGGAACAGTCTGCCTCCTGCAAAGCCTCGAGAACCGCGCTGCCAAAGCCGCCGGAGAGGACGTGGTCCTCCATGGTGACGAGGAGCGGAATGCAGGCGGCGTGGCTGAGAAGAAGCGCGCGGTCGAGGGGCTTGACGAAGCGGGCGTTCACGACACCCACGGAAAGGTGTCCTTCGGCTTCGAGCCGGGCGGCCAGCTTGAGCGCATCCTGCACCATGCTGCCGAGCGCCCAGATCATGATGTTGGAGCCCTGCTTCAACACCTCGGCCTGGCCAACCGTCAGCGTGGCGGGCGCGTCTTTGATTTTAACACCGACGCTGGCTCCGCGCGGATAACGGATGAATCCCGGGCCGGGAAGCTGGAGGCTGGTGTGCATCATGTCCACGAGCTCGTCCTCGTCCTTGGGCTGCATGATCGTGGCGTTGGGCACGGGGCGCAGGTAGGCGAGATCGAATAAGCCGTGGTGCGTCGGGCCGTCATTGGGCGACAGGCCGGCGCGGTCCATGCAGAACGTCACGGGGAGGTTTTGCAGGGCGACATCGTGAATGATCGGATCGTAACCGCGCTGGAGAAACGTGGAGTAGATCGCGACGACCGGCTTGATGCCCTTGGTGGCGAGACCGGCGGCGAAGAGGACGGCGTGTTCCTCGGCGATGCCGACATCGAAGAATTGTTTGGGGCACTCGTTGGCGAGATGAGAAAGGCCGGTGCCGCTGGGCATGGCGCCGGTGATGCCGACGATGTTGGGGTTGGCCTTGGCGAAACGCACGAGCGCCTTGCCCATGACATCCTGATAATTGGGCGCGGGCGGCGTGGACGGGGCGGTGGCGGGCTTGATGCTCTCGCCGGTGATGGGATCGTAAGGACTGGCGCCGTGAAATTTTTCCGGGAAGGCGACGGCGGCGTCGAGGCCTTTGCCCTTCTTGGTGAGGACGTGAAGAATGACGGGCGTGTCGGAATGTTTGGCGAACTCCAGGTTCTTCACCAGTTCGTCGAGATTGTGGCCATCGATGGGACCGAGGTAACGCAGGCCGAACTTTTCGAAGAGAGATGACTCGACGAAGAAATCCTTGGTCTCGCGTTTCCACTTCACCCACAGGCGGTGCATGTCGTGGCCACCAGGAAGGCCGGTGAAGAATCTCTCCAGATCGTGGTGAACCTTGTTGTAGGTCGGGTTCGTGGAGAGGCGGTTGAGGTATTTGGAGATGGCGCCGACGTTCTTGGCGATCGACCACTCGTTGTCGTTGAGGATGACGATGAGGCGCTTGGTGGAGCTGACCACGTTGTTGAGCGCTTCGAGGGTGATGCCGCAGGTGAAGGCGGCGTCTCCGCACAGGGCGACCACATGTTCCGAGGTGCCGCGCAGATCGCGGGCCGTGGCCATGCCGAGGGCGGCGGAAAGGGCGGTGCCCGCGTGGCCGGCACCGAAGGCGTCGTGTTTGCTTTCGGCGCGGTAAAGGAACCCGCTGGCGCCGTCGCTCTGGCGGAGCTTGCGGAAGAAATCGCCGCCGCGACCGGTGAGGAGCTTGTGGACGTAGCCTTGGTGGGCGACGTCGAAGACGAACTGGTCGTCGGGCGTGGTGAAGACGCGGTGGAGGGCGAGGGTGAGCTCGACGACGCCGAGATTGGGGCCGACGTGGCCGCCGTTGCGGGCCGTGACCGCGATGATCTCTTCGCGGATTTCCCGGGCGAGCTGCGGGAGTTGGGCGGCGGCGAGGGATTTGACGTCGGCGGGGCCGCGAATGCCATCAAGCAGGCGCGGTGGGTTGGACGGGGAGGCCGGGACGTCGGCAGGAGTGTTCATCAACGAAGGCGAAAAAGGAGGCGATTGACCGGTGCGGGCGACGGGACGGGCTCAGGCGCCGCGGTTGGTTTCAAACGAAGAAAAAGTGACGGTGCCGTCTTTCTGCTTCTTGAGTTGTTCGATTTTGAGTTCGGCCTCTTTGAGGCGGGCTTCGCAGGTCTTGAGCAACGCGTTCCCTTCTTCGAACTTGGCGAGGAGTTCGGCCAAGGGGACGTCGCCGGACTCCATCGATTCCACGATGGTTTCGAGGCGGGTGAGAGCATCCTCGAAAGAAGGCGTTTGCTTGGTTTTGTCGTCCACAGCCGACCAACGTTGCGGGCGGGGAAGGGGTTTTCAAACCAAACTTTGTTCAAGACACCGGGCGACCGGAGAAGGGCAGACAACAGGGCGTAACACAGGGGGATTCATGGAAATTGAGAGTTGGCGTCGGCGAGGAATGCGATGAAGTCGGCGACATGGTTTTTATTGTCGTCGTAGGTTTGGTGGTGGCCAAGTTGCTGGCTGAATTGATCTTGGCGGGCTTGAATCGCGCGGAGGTTCGCCGTCACGCGGCACAGGCTCCGGCCGCAGTCGCGGCCATCATGGACGTGGATACCTATCGCAAATCAGTCGACTACACGCTGGCGAAGAATCGGTTTGGAGTGTGGTCGATGATCTTCGACACGGGCGTGCTGGTGCTGGCGTTGTCGAGTCACGTGTTGCCCCAGCTTTTCGGCGATGTGGCGGCGTGGTCCCCGACGGGAAAGTGGGATGACGCGCTGTTCATTCTTTTGGCCGGCGTTCTGCTGAGCATTCCCAGCCTGCCTTTTGACTGGTGGGGGCAATTTCGTTTGGAGGAGCGGTTTGGTTTTAACAAATCCACGCCGGGATTGTGGATTTCCGATAAACTCAAGGGGCTGGCGCTGACCTTCGTGATCGGACTTCCGTTGCTGTGGGCGCTGCTCTCGCTCGTCGACTGGGTGGGCGGATCGTGGTGGCTGTGGGGCTTCGGGTTGGTATTCGTGTTTCAGCTACTGATGCTCGTGCTTTACCCGAAGTTGATCCTGCCGCTTTTCAATAAGCTTACTCCATTGCCGGAAGGAGATTTGCGCACCCGTCTACTGGCGTTGTCGGAGCGAACCGGATTCAAGGCATTGACCATCGAGGTGATGGACGGGAGCAAACGCTCGGGGCACTCGAATGCGTTTTTCACGGGCTTCGGGCGATTCCGCAGGATTGTTTTGTTCGACACCCTGATCGCGCAGCTCACCCCGGAGGAACTCGAAGCGGTGCTGGCCCATGAAGTCGGCCACTACCGACGCGGGCATATCCCGAAGACGCTCGCGCTCTCGGCGGCGATTCAACTCGGCGCGTTTGCAGCCATCGCATGGCTGGCTCGGAGCGACTGGTTCAACACCGCGTTTCATTTCCCGGCGGGTGAGCTGGCGCCGAGTTTCCTGCTCTTCGGCCTCTTGAGCGGTGCGGTCATGTTCTGGTTTTCACCGCTGGGCAATCTACTGTCGCGGAAACACGAATACGAAGCCGACGCCTTTGCCCGTGACGCGGTGGGCGGGCCCGCCCCGCTGGTGGCCGCCTTGCGAAAACTGGCCCAGAAAAACTTGAGCAATCTGACGCCGCATCCGTGGTTCAGCGGATTCTACTACTCGCATCCGACGTTGGTGGAGCGCGAGGCGGCGATGGCCAAGGCGAGCTGATCTTTCCACCGATGATAAAGATCCTGCCGCGACCTAGCTTTCTGGTTTGGCTCGCGGTGGGATTGATCATGACGGCCCATGGCGAGCCGCTCACGATCGCGACTTACAATGTCGAAAACTACAACCTTGCCGACAGGCAGGTGGAGGGGGTGCATCGCAAGGATTACCCGAAGCCCGAGGCTGAAAAAGCGGCTCTGCGGGCCGTTATTCGACAGATCGATGTCGAGGTGCTGGCCTTGCAGGAAATCGGCGGCGAGCCGTTTTTGAATGAGCTGCAACGCGACCTGAAACGCGAGGGCGTGGATTACCCCTATCGGACCGTCTTCCAAGCGGAGGATGTGGACCGGATGATCGCAGTGCTTTCAAAGCGGCCCTTTGCGTCGGTGAAAAATCACGACGATCTCTCGTTCAAATATTTCGATGGCGTCTCCAAGGTGAAACGAGGGCTGCTGGAGGTGCGTTTTTCAAAAACGGATGGTGAGGTAACGCTGTTCGTGGTGCATTTGAAAAGCCGCTATACCGACCGACCGGATGATCCCAACTCGGCGTTGCAGCGGGCGGGCGAGGCGATGGTCATCCGTGAGCGGGTGTTGGCAACGTTCCCCGATCCGGCCTCGGCCCGTTTTTTGATCATGGGCGACTTTAACGATGGACGCACCTCCCGTCCCGTGCGCGCGATGCTGGAACGCGGGAAGACAACCATCACGGACTGGTTGCCGGCGGCGGATACACGCGGGCATGTCTGGTCGCATTTTTTCCGGCGCGACGATTCCTATTCACGGGTGGATCACGTCCTGGTGTCACCTGGGTTGTTGCCCAAGGTGCAAGGACAGGCCGGACGCATTCAGGACTCTATTGAAGTCGGACTGGCAAGTGACCATCGGCCGGTGATCGTGGTGGTTGAGTAGGCTGTTTTCTACGGGCACGAAAAAGCCGGTCCTTTTGGAGGACCGGCTTTGGGGACAGGCAGGGGTTACTTGACCGTGAGCGGCACGGCGATTTCACCGGAGCCAAAGCCCTTCAGGAAGAGGCTGCCGGTGCCGGGCTTGCCGCCTTTGACCTCAACCGTCGCCGTCGTGCTGCCGGCGGGGACGACGATCTCGGGCATGATCACGCTCTCGGGGGCGTCGGTGGTGACGTCGAGCAGCAGGCCGCCGGTGGGGGCGGGGGTGGGCAGGGTGAAGGTGATCGTCTGGGTCTGGCCGGTGGTGAGGTTGAGCTCGGAGGGGGTGACGGTCAGGGCGCTCGAGTCGATGCGGAAGGTGCCGACCGGCGAGGTGCCGTTGGCGCCGGCGATCTCGACCTTGTAGTTGCGGCCCGAATCGAGGGCGGGAACAAAGAAGCTGATTGAGTTGGGCGAGTCGTAAACGGTGCGGGCGGGCGTGCCGTCGAAGGTGACCGTGTCCTGAGCGGTGAAGCCGCGGCCAAGGACGCTTACGCGGGCGCCAACGGGGCCGCGATTGGTTTCAAGCGAGAGGACGTAGCGACCCACAATCTTGGAGCGAATGACATCCGTGAATTCTTCGCGGGGGACGATGATGCCTTGGTTCTCATACTTGTAGTTAACAAGGAAGTAGTAGGCGATTTCAGAGCGGCCGGCGGGCAGTTGATAGTCGAATTCGTAGATGTCGCGACCGAGGCCGCTCTTGCGCATGTCGAAGCTTTGGCCGTCGATGATGATGCGGACGCTGAGACTGCCGGCGACGACGTTGACGCTCTTGGGCTTTACGCGGGTCGAAATCGTGTAGATCTGCGAAGGGTTTTCGGGCAGCGCGCCAGGGGTGAGATTGGTGATGCCGACGTCGCAGCCGGTGAGGAAAAAGAGACCGACGGCGGCACCGATTGCGAAGGCGATGCTTTTGACGCTAGTAAAGCGGGTGTTTTTCATTGGGATTTTCTGATTTAAAAGTCGGTGGATACGCAACAGAAAGACCCCATCTTGGCAATGAGCGAAATCAATTCCACCGCACGCGAACCCGGCAGCCCCGGCCCGCTGGGTGTTTATGTGCATGTGCCGTTCTGCGCATCGACGTGCGATTTCTGCGCGTTTTACCAGACAACGCCGACTGCGGACGGGATTGATCGCTACATGAAGGGAATCGCCGACGAAGCTGCGTTGGTCGAATGGGCGGGACGCCGGGTCGAGACGGTTTTCTGGGGCGGAGGAACGCCGGGCTTGCTGTCGGCCAAGGATATTCGCCGACTCGGAGGTATTGTGAGAGAGCGGTTGGGGGGCGGACCGACGGAGTGGTCGGTGGAAATGGCTCCGGCCTCGGTCACCGAAGCGCGCCTGGAGGCGCTCAAGGAAATCGGAGTCACGCGTATCTCGATGGGCGCGCAATCGTTTCAGCCGGCGTTGCTCGACGGGCTGGGACGGCAGCACACGCGCGAACAGATTTTCCGGGCTTACGAGCGCATCCGAGCGGCGGATTTTGCGAGCGTAAACATTGACATGATGTTTGCACTGCCCGGCCAGGACGAAGCGGCGTGGCTTATGGATTTGGGTGAGGCGCTGGCGTTGGCGCCGGATCACCTTTCGACCTACTGCCTGACGTTTGAGGAGGATACGAAGCTATGGGTGAAGTTGTCCAAGGGGCAGGTGAAACTCGATGTTGAGCACGAGGCCCGTCTCTACGAGATGACCTGGGCCCGGCTGGAAGAAGCCGGTTATGCTCAATATGAAGTGTCGAATTTTGCCCGGCCCGGGCATGCGTGCATCCATAATTTAAATACCTGGCGCATGCACGAATGGGCGGGTCTCGGGCCGTCAGCCGCCTCGCAGCACGCGGGCTGGCGTGGCGGCAATGTCGCCGATCTGGAGCAATGGCAGGTCAACATCGGCCGGGGCGAACGCGTGACGGAGGACCGGGTGGCGCTCACGCCGGCGTTGCTGGCGGAGGATGCCTTGATCTTTGGTGTGCGCATGAATGCGGGGGTGGATCTCGCGGCGTTGCGCGCACGGTTTCCGTCCGCTCCTTGGGGGGCCGTGGAGGTGGAGATCGCCCGTCTCACCGAAGCCGGCGTCGCAGACGTGCGTGACGCACATTTGCGACTCACCGCTCGCGGGCGGATCATCGCCGACACGGTTGGGGCGGAGTTGATGCAGGCGTTTTCCGAGGCGGCGATAACGTGATTCCGGGAGGCTCGGTCCTTGCCAACCCGAGGCGTCCGGCCACATTGATGACTCTTTATGAAGAAACCCCTGCTTTCTGTAATTTTGGCGCTTACGTTCGCCGCCCTGTTCGCAGCCGCCGGCTGCAATACCTCGACGAAGAAAAAGGATTTTGTCCCCACAGTGGCGCGTTTCTACCTGGAGGCCACAGAGGGTGATGCCTTCGCCTCGGTGACTTTGCCGGTGAGCGGTGTGCAGATTGCGGTGAACAATAAGCCGATCGTCACCGAATATGATTTTACCGGAGTGGATTTGGCCCAGTCGGATCTCGGTCGTTTTCTGGTCTTCAGCCTTACCGGTGAGGCTGCGCGAGATGTTTACCGCACAACCGGCAGCAATCAGGGCAAGCGCCTCGTGCTGTTCATCAATGACAAACCCGTGGGCGCGCGCATGATCAATGGGGCGTTCAACACAGGCACGATCGCGGTGTTCGCCGCGCTTCCCGATGAAGTGTTGCCCGAACTGGTTAAAAACCTGAACGGGACGTCGGTTGATCTCCAAAAGAAAATCGAAAAGGCCAAGTGAGTCGTTCGAGGCTGGTCGGGATACTCCTGCTGTTGTTCCCCGCGCTTCTCGCGGCGAGCCCGCGTATCCAGATGGCGTGGCCTACGCCGAACACCGCTTATTTGGAGGGCAAGCGGCCCGAGGCTTATTTACAGCCGACCGTATCGGGTGAAACGGGATCAGGGCTGTTCGGCTGCGCTCGCAGCAACGGCGCGCAGTTCCACGAAGGAGTGGATCTGAAGCCGGTCTCGCGAGACCGGCGGGGCGAGGCGGCTGATGAGGTGTTCGCAACGATGGCTGGCGTGGTCAGGCACATAAACCTGCGCGCAGGCGAGAGCAGTTACGGGCGTTACGTGGTGATCGAGCATTCTGACCTGAAACCGGCGGTGTATTCACTTTACGCGCATCTAAGCGCGGTCACGGCGGGGTTGAAGGTGGGCGACCCGGTGGCACGCGGACAAGTGATCGCAACGATGGGGCGCTCGGCGGGTGGTTACGCGATCCCGAAGGATCGGGCGCACTTGCACTACGAGATCGGGCTGGTCGCGACGCGGCAGTTCCAGTCGTGGTATAGCTGGAAAAAATTCGGCAGTCCCAACGAGCAAGGTCTCTACAACGGGATGAACCTGATGGGCGTGGATGCGTTGGATTTCTTTAATCAATTTCGCGCGCGCCGGGTGAATAACTTTGAGGAGTATTTTGCACAGCTGCCCATGGTGGCGCGCGTGCGCATCGCGACCAGTCAGGTGCCGGATTTTGTGCAACGCTATCCGGAATTGCTCACGGCGGAGGTTCCCATGGCCGGGGTGGCGGGCTGGGACATCAAGGTGAGCGCGACAGGACTGCCGTTTTCGTGGACGCCCCTTAAGGCGACCGATGTGATCGGATTTCGGACAAACGAAATCCGTCTATCCGACGTGGATGCGAATGCGTTGAAACGGTTCCGCTGCAAGTCCATCGCGGTGTCGCGACGCGGCGAATACCAGCCGGGACGCGATTTGGAAACGATGCTTCAGCTGGTGTTCGGACTACGGTAACCGAAAAATCAGCGCTTGCTCCAGTCGAGCATGCGCTGGATCGGGACGAGCGCCGCGGTGCGGGTGGACTCGGGCACGTCGATGACGGGCGAGAGGTTTTTCAATGCATCGCGCACCTTCTCGATCGTGTTCATTTTCATGAAGCGGCAGTCGTTGCAGGCGCAGCTATCGGTCGGGCCGGCGATAAAGGTCTTGTGCGGAACTTCCTTGCGCAGGCGGTGCAGCATGCCGCTTTCGGTCACGACGATGATTTCGTTGGCCGGACTTTCCTTGGCAAATTTGACCATCAACTCGGTCGAGCACACTTCGTCGGCGAGATCGCGGACGGCTTGCACGCATTCGGGGTGGGCGACAACGGGTGCGCCAGGGAACTTGGCGCGAACCTTTTCAACGGCCTGCGTGGTGAACATCACGTGCGCATAACAGCTGCCGGGCCAGAGGCGCATCTTGCGGCCGGTCTGTTGTGAGACCCATTGGCCGAGGTTTTGGTCGGGGACGAAGAGGATGTCTTTGTCGGCGGGGATCTGGTTGACGATTTTAACCGCGTTGCCGCTCGTAACGATGACATCGCTAAGCGCTTTCACGCCGGCGGAGCAGTTGATGTAGGCGACGACGTAAACGCCGGGATTGGCGGCCTTGTAGGCCGCGAGGCGTTCGGCCGGGCAGGAGTCGGAGAGCGAGCAACCGGCTTCCACATCGGGAAGAAGCACGGTGCGACCGGGATTCACGATTTTCGCGGTCTCGGCCATGAAGTGGACGCCACAGAAGAGGATGACATCGGCCTTGGCCGCCTGGGCTTGGTAGGAGAGCCCGAGGGAATCACCCACGTAATCGGCCACCTGTTGGATCGCCTCGATCTGGTAGTTGTGCGCGAGGATGACGGCGTTGCGCTCGCGTTTAAGGGCGAGGATTTCCTCCTGGATGGGCGTGAGCTTCGGCGGGGCGGAGCGAGGGGCGATGACGAGCGGTTCGTAGTCGAGGACGGGCATGGAAAAATAACGAATGGCTGATGACGAATGTAGAATGCCCGGATGAAAACTTCAACGGGCGGGCAATTACAGGACGGCTCAGCTGTGCGGTTTGAGCTGAGTTAACAGCGCCTTGAATTCGCGGGCGTTTTTCAGGTTATCGAGATCGGGGTCTTGCGACATCCAGTCGTAATCGGTGTAGCCCAGTTTAACGGCTTCAAGGAGGGCGCGCAGGGCGTCGGCCTTGCGTTTGGAAAGGGCGAGGCTGCAGGCGAGATTGTAGCGCGCGGTGGCGTTGTCGGGCTGAAGCTTCACCAGCTTGCGGTCCATCTTGAGACCGTCGGCGATGCGGCCCGTCTTGGTGTAAAGACCGCCCAGAAGTTCGATGACGTCCTCGTAGCCGGGCTCGCGTTTGAGCACGGACTCAAAGAAGGCGATGTCGAAGGCAGGATCTTCTTTGCGCGACATGGGATTAAGCGTGGTTTTTGCAGACGCCGGTCTTTTTGAGAACGTCGCAATGGGCGCTGACCTGAAGACGCTGGGAAATCGGTGTGAGGCCCAACTTGGTGGAAACCGTGCTGCCATACCACTCCATGAACGGGGCGCTGATCTCGAAGATCTTGTCGCAGTCGACGCAGATCACCTGCGCGACCTGGGCGTTGTTGCTGGTGTTGGGCAGGTAGTATTTGAGGTTCGTGCCGATATCGACCTCACGGAGGAGGGCGCTCTCCGTCATGATGGGGAGCGTGCGATAGACCGTGGCGCGCGAGACGGAGTCGTCGATGGCGCGGGCGTGATCGAGGAGTTCCTCGGCGGTGAAGTGCTCTTTGCGCGCGAACGCCGCCTCGAAGATCGCGAGACGCTGGTTGGTCATGCGCAAACCTTTGCTGGCGAGGTAAACTTTGAACTTTTCGCGGGCCGCGTCGTTACTCACGCCAAAAATCTCTGGGGCGTGGCGAGGGCTGTCAACTGGTTCGTCAGGTCCCCAAATTCCCCCTTCGTCACGCTTGCACGGCTCCGGCGGCGAGTGCATCAACCACCTCTCAACATGATGGTCGGCGTGCATCCCCTCGCGGGCTTCGACAAGCTTCTGCATTACAAGGTGCCGGAAACGCTGTGCGCGCAGGTCTCGGTCGGTTCGCTGGTGCGCATCCCGATTCTCAACCGGTTGCATCTCGGCATCGTGGCCGAAGTGGACGGGCCGATCGATTTCCCCGTCAACCGGCTGAAAAACCTGGCGGACGTGGTTTATCCGTTTCCGGCGTTGCCGCCCGATTTGCTGAGCTTGGCGCGCTGGATGTCGAGTTACTACGCGGCCAAGCACGACTCGATCATCGAGACCATGTTGCCCGCCGCCGTGCGCAATGCCGCCAGTCTCAAGCAGGAAAAACTCCTCTCGGTCGCTCGTCCGCTGGCGGAGGACGAACTCGCCGCGCTTGTGAAACGTGCGCCAGCTCAGGCGAAACTTTACCAGTTCCTAGCCCAACAATTTAAACCGCAGAAAAAATCATTGGTCATCGGGCGACTTGGCGTCACGGCGGCCGTGGTTGCCGCACTGGTGAAGCGTGGGTGTATCAATGAAGAAACGCGGCGCGTCGAACGCATCGCCTACGCCGATAGTTGGTCCACTGGCGAGGTGGTCGCCTCGCAGCCGCATCGGCTGAATCCGGGACAACAGGCGGCGGTGGACGCGGTCGCCACGACGCTGGCTGAGAACACGTTTGTCGTGACGTTGCTTCACGGTGTGACCGGTTCCGGCAAGACGGAGGTGTATCTCCGTGCGATTCACGATGCGCTCGCGGCGGGTGGCGGGGTGATTTTTCTCGTCCCGGAAGTCGCGCTTACGCCGCAGACTGTCGCGCGCCTGCGCGGGCGGCTCGAAGCCATTGCGCCCGATCACAAATGCGTGGTCTGGCACAGTCACTTGAGCGAAGGCGAGCGGCTTGATGGCTGGCTATCCCTTGCCACGGGAGAGGCCAAAGTCGTGGTCGGCGCGCGCTCGGCGATCTTTGCGCCCGTGCAAAACCTGAAACTCATCGTCGTCGATGAGGAGCACGAGCCCGCCTACAAGCAGGACGAGACGCCGCGCTATCACGGACGCGACGTGGCGGTCATGCGGGCCAAGTTGAACAACGCGCTCTGCCTGCTCGGCTCGGCCACGCCATCGTTGGAAAGTTTCGCCAACGCGCAGACAGGAAAATACCGGCTGATTCGTCTGCCGGAGCGGGTCGATGCGCGCAAACTTCCCTTCATCGACATTGTGGACATGCGCATCGAGGTTGTGCGCCAGCGCGGGTTCACCTCGCTTTCGCGCAAACTCGTGGACGCGATGCACGCCCGTTTCGAGAAGCGCGAACAGACGATCCTCTTTCTCAATCGGCGCGGCTACTCGCCATCGATGCAGTGCACCAAGTGCGGGCACGTGGAGGAGTGTCCGCATTGCAGCATCACGATGACCTACCATCGCAGCGACGAGCGGCTGCGTTGCCATCTATGTGGAAAGGAATCGACCGCTCCGGCGCGTTGTCCGTCGTGTGGTGCTCCGGAGATTCGCTGGAAGGGCATGGGCACGCAACGCGTCGAGGAGGCGGTGCGCCGCGTGCTCCCCAAGGCGCGTCTTGAGCGCATGGATACTGATACCATGTCGAAGAAGAATCGCTTCCGCGAAATCCTCTCCGATTTTCGCGCGGGCAAAATCGATATTCTGATCGGCACGCAGATGATCGCGAAGGGGCTCGATTTTCCCAATGTCACGCTGGTCGGTTTGATCGACGCCGACATCTCGATGCATATCCCGGATTTTCGGGCCAATGAACGCACGTTCCAGTTGCTCGTGCAGGTGGCCGGTCGTGCCGGGCGCGGCGACCGGGCGGGTGAAGTCGTGGTCCAGACCTTCACGCCGCAGGCCGAGGCGATCCAATTTTCACGGCAGGCGGATTTCGAGGGGTTCGCCGCGAGTGAGCTGAAGATGCGAAAGGATTTTCGATATCCGCCGTATCGGCATTTGATTCATCATCTCTTCCGCGGGCCGAGCGAAGAGAAGCTCAAGTTCTTTACCGAGCAGTGGGCGCGGCATGTTGAAAAAGAGCTGGCCGGGCGCGTGGAGTTGCGCGGCCCGTCGCCATCGCCGATCGAAAAAATCAAAGACGAGTATCGTTATCAGGTCTGGTATTTCACCAACGGAGTCACCCGGGTGATCGCCGATTTGAATGCTTTGCGCACGGCTTTTGCGTGGCCCGATGACATCACGCAGGTGCTCGACGTGGATCCCGTGAATCTCACGTGACAGTAGGAAAAATACTCACCGTCTTTACTATTAGATTCAATCTCAGGTCAAATATCTAGCTGGACAAGAAGAGAACGGCGTTGGTCCTCGACGCGCCACATTTCTTTAAAAGCTTTATCAAACGCGGGAACGATCATGCGCTGCATAAGAGTGCCAACGAAATTTCGACAAGGCGTCGGACCGGTGACCAAAGCATTGGCATAGAAATCGGCTTTTTTGAAATTCCTATCGGAAAGCGCGGGAATGATTTCGAGATATAATGCCGCAAGCCCGTTAAGTGTGCGCTGGCGATGAAAAATCAACCGCCACGCTTGTAGCCGGGAAAGGATTTGAGAGTTGCTGTCATAAGTTCTGGCCAAGTTCGACAAGACACACTCTTCAAATCCCAATTCGCCCGCGAAAACAGTGTAGATCCTGTCTTCTATCGGGATAACGGATCCGAGTAAAAAAACCGCTTCCGTCCGCTGCTTGGTAGGCAAGGCCGGCGCAAACATTCTCAAAATTTGATAGGCTTGTTTGGTCACCACCGTTCCGATCATCGAATGCACAAGTAAACGTGCCGCGCCGAGCTTCTGTCCGAAATGAATAGTCGGGGCCAAAGTCTGGTATGCGCCGGAGACGTTTCCTTCTTCTGCAAGGAGAAGTGCGTATGCGAGGTGAAGATTAACGACGTTACGAACTGCTCGGTAGTCCAAGATTACTGCTTCCGGTGCCAACGAACTTTCAACGACCGTCCCCATTGAAGCGACGCGTCCGAGCCATTCGCGTCCCAGTGTATTCGTTTCCCATGCAGCACGGATTTGCCCGGTATGTTGAGCTACATGGGCACAGAGTTCTTTCGGATCTGCAGGCAGGGTCTTGAAGAGATCGTTTTGAACGAGGGTGCTTAACTCAGTGAGTCGGGATTGTGGTGTTCCTGCCTTTGAAAACCAAAGGAGAATGTCGTAGTCGGCCTGCTGTTGTGGCGTTGCTGGAGGAAGATAAAGTCCGGCACTTGGTTTTTCGTCCTTTCCAAAATAAAAAAGAAGACCTGAACCCAGGCCGAGAAGACAAATTGACCATGCGTAGCGAGAGCGTTCCCGCGTTGCCTGCCAGCCGATCCATGCGCCTGAAACGACAAAGATGATCAGCGTGATATCCATCGCGGATCCGACCCAGGAGGGCACATCCGGCTGGGTGAAAAAAGCCAAGACAAGGCAAAGAACGAGAGCAGCCAATCCCGCTACCAGCGCACCTGTCAGCCCTCCACAAGTGCGCGCGGCAAAGCGTCGCAGGCCTGGCACGGCGTTGGTGGTATCGGAGGGCAGTTTCGGGGGCATGTAAGGTAAAGCAGGCAATTCAACCTGATCGATTCGATCCCGGTCTTTATAGATTGTTTTACGCCCAGAACGACAGTGCAGAGTCTATTAATAAAAAAGGTTCCGATCTAAACTGCGGTATTGGATGGCTTCGAGCAGGTGAGGGGCCTCGATGCGGTCGGAGGCGGCAAGGTCGGCAATGGTCCGGGCAACTTTAAGAATGCGGTCGTAGGCGCGGGCGGAGAGCGAGAGTTGCTCCATGGCTTGCTGGAGCAGGTCGCCGAGGGTCGCATCGATCACGCAGGCGGCACGAATCTGCGCATGGGTCATGCGAGCGTTGGACGTGGTGCGCGTGCCGGCGAAGCGGGCGAGCTGGCGTTCACGGGCGGCTTGCACGCGGGCTCGAATCACCTCCGAGGATTCAGCGGGTTGCTCGGTGCGCAGTTCGTTGATCGAAAGTGCGGGCGCTTCGATGTGCAGGTCGATGCGATCCAAGAGCGGTCCGCTGATGCGGGCGCGGTAGCGCTGAATCTGCGCAGGCGAGCAACGGCACTCGTGGCGGGGATCGCCGAGATAGCCGCAAGGGCACGGGTTCATGGCCGCGACCAGCATAAAACTGCACGGCAGGGTCACCTTGCCGGCGCTCCGTGAAATAGTGACGTGGCCGTCTTCGAGTGGTTGGCGAAGAACTTCGAGCGCGCTGCGTTTGAACTCCGGCAACTCGTCGAGAAACAACACGCCGTGGTGGGCGAGGGAGATTTCGCCGGGGCCGGGGATGGTGCCGCCTCCGAGCAGGCCGACATCGGAAATCGTGTGGTGCGGCGAGCGAACGGGACGGCGTCCGAACGCATGGGCGTTGCCGCCGCTCAGCGTCTGGCCGGCGGCGGAGTGGATGCTGAGAATCTCCAGCGACTCGTCGAGCGTGGGCGAGGGGAGGATGGTGGGAATGCGTTTCGCGACCATCGATTTGCCGCTGCCGGGCGGACCAATCATGACGAGATTATGACCGCCAGCCGAGGAGACTTCGATGGCGCGGCGGAGCGCGTGTTGGCCTTTGATTTCTGAAAAATCTCCGGACGATTTGTCGGGGCTGGCGTCGATCGCGATGGCGGTCGAGTGCGCGATGGGTTGAAGGAGCAGATCGCCTTCGAGAAAGCGCACGGCTTCATCGAGTGATTTGACCGGATAAGCGGCCACGCCGTCCACCATCGCGGCTTCTTCGGCGGATATGGGTGGGAGCAGGACGCCGCGTTTGCCTAGTTTTTTGGCGAGACGTGCAAGCGCGAGGGCGCCGCGAACGGGTCGGGTGGCACCGGAAAGGCTGAGCTCGCCGGCGATCAGGTAGTCGCTGATTTGAGGCGCCTCCATTTGCTCGGTTGCGAGCAGGATGCCGAGCGCTATGGGGAGATCGTAGAACGGGCCTTCTTTGCGCAGGTGCCCGGGCGCGAGGTTGATCGTGGTGCGCGTGCGGGGAGACTTGAAACCACTGTTGCTGAGGGCCGACACCACGCGGTCGTCGGACTCCTTCACGGCTGCGTCGGGTAAACCGACCAAAATGAGCTTGGGGTCGCCACTCTCGCCGGAGTTGACCTCCACGTGCACGAGTTCCGCATCGATGCCTTGGAGTGCGGCGGACGAGATCGTGGCGAGCATGGTCGATCAGGTTGTGGCGAGCGCGGGGCGGCGTGCGATGAGACTAAGATTGTGCTCGATGGCGTCGAGGTAGGGGTGGCTGCCGTCGGGGCGGTAGAGATAGCGATAAACAGCGAGGAAATCATCCTCCAGCTTGGGCTTCACCACTTTCTCCCAAAACATCGTGCTGCCGGTCACGAGCTGGTTGGCGGACTTGAACATGCGCTGGGACGAGGGCGTGCCCAGGAATGTATCCGACTCGGCAAATTCGTTATAGAGCAACTCCAGTTCGTCGGGGTAATCCTCCGCGGCCATTTGCCCCAAGTAATCGGCGGTGGCCACCATGCTGGCCAAGAGGTGATCGTCGCGGCGATTGAACCGCAACTTCATCCCGGCGCTTGAATGGCCTGTGCAACGGATCGCTCCCAGCACGATGTCGATTTCCTCACCCTTGAAGCCCAACGTGGGCAGGTAGGAAGCGGCTAGGGCGCAGCTGCGCAGGACGTGGCAAAACGTGTATTTGGCTCCGGTGCCTTCACGGTCCGAACGGAGCTTCAGGTAGCCGCTGTCATGAAGAAGCGCGATGGCCAGGCCGAGTTCGAATTGGCGGTGGGTTAAAGGCGGTTCGTTGGGGGTCTTCTGGCGGGCGGCGAAGAGATCCACGTAAGCCATTGTCACCTGAAGGGTGTGCCGAAAATCGTGATACAGCAGGTCGTTGGCCTGATAATCGAGGTAACCGCCCGTGAAGAGTTTTTTAATGCCGGCGAACAACTCACAGATAAGAGTTTCCGACGCACCGGGGAACAGCGTGCGGGCGACGTCGAGAGTGGCTTCGGTGACGGTCTCCGCGCGCGTGGTGTCAGTCGTGAGGGGCATGTCGTGAGTCGGCCTCGCGATGCGATGTTTTTGAACGCCGCAAGAATCTGGCGAAGCGGATTCTGAGTAATGATTTGCGCAAAGTCCGCGCAAGCCCAATTTTAGCGCCGATTTTTATCAGAATGATATTAGGACTAACCGGCGGTATGGGAGGTGGTAAATCCACGGCTGCGCGCTTCTTTGAGGAGGCGGGTTTCCGGCGGATTGATTCCGACCGGATCGTGCGCGAGGAGTTGCTGGTTGACCCGGATGTGATCGCGAAAATTGCCGTGCGTTTTCCTGATGTGGTGAATGCGGCCAATGAAGTGCAACGCCCGGAGTTGGCGCGGCATGTGTTTGGCAACGACCAGGACCGGGTTTGGCTGGAGGAATTGTTGCATCCTCTGGTTTTTGAACGATGGCGGATCTTATTGGCGGGCGAACCGGGCGCGCGGTGGATCGTTGAGACGCCGCTGCTTTTTGAGAAAGGTTTGGAAAATTGGTTTGATTACACGGTGTGCGTATCCACATCGTCCGCCAATCAGTTTGCCCGGTTGATTGAGCGCGGAATTCCCCAATCGCTCGCCGGGCAACGTATTTCCAAGCAATTGCCCTTGGCCCAGAAACTAGAAAAAGCCGATTTTGTCCTGTCAAACGACGGGACACTCGAATCCTTGCGTTTGCAGGTGAACCACTTGGCGGCGCGGCTGTCGGCTGCTCGCTGAGGCAATGGGCAGGCTTGGTTGATTTTTGCTAGCACTCCTTTTCCACACATGGACGAATCCGATTTGAAAGCCTCCACCGCAGCCGGTGCCGGTAAACCCAAGAAAACGACGAAGCGTGCGCCTCGTGCCGCCGCGAGTGCCGATGCCCCGCCTCCGAAAAAGCCTCGTGTCGTGAAGAGCCGCAAGACGGCCGCAAAAGGTGCGTCTGAATCGCTTCCTGAACCCACTTTGTTTGAGCCGGCCGCACCGGCGCCGGCCCCCGCACCCGCGCCTGTTGTGGCGCCCGTGGCATTTGAGCCGGTGCGAGAAGAACGTGCCGAGCCTGCCCATGTTGAACAGCCGATGCCGGCGGAGGAACGCCCGGTGTTTGTGCCATCGCATGTTTCCAACCAGGAGAATGCCGACACGTCTTCACCCGCATCGCCCTCTCCTGAGGCTCCGACGCAGGAACCGGCGCCTTCGGATAATAACGGTTCAGCGCAGACGGGTGGTTATCCGCAGGGTGGGGCTCCTGACGAGGACCGTGGCCCGTGGTGGAAGCGGAAAAAAGACAAAAAGAACAAGTGGAAGGACAAGCACCAAGGGGGAGGCCATGGCGGTCACGGCGGCGGCGGTCGCCACGGTGGCCATGCGCATCCCCAGCATCCTCCGCAGCCGCCTCCGCCGGTGTTGGCGCCCGTGCATTATGGTGACCTGCCCGATCCCGCTCGTTTCGCCGACCAAGTCGCGCTTGATGCGTTGGCCGCGACCTTGCTGACGGGAAATGGCGAGGAGCCGATCCGCATCGATCAGATTTACTCGCTCAATCTTTTCGAGCTCTCCGGATTTGCGCGCAAGGTGGGCGTTGTTTTTGAAGGCACGCCGAACCGCCTTCAGTTGCTTGAGTTGATTTTTATCCACGCCTCGGAAAAGCAGATTCCGATCGCCGAGCGCGGTCTGGTCGATCTCACGGACAAGGGCCATGGTTTCATCGTTCACGAGCAGACCAATTATCGTTTGTATCCTGAGAGCACTTATCTGCCCGAGGCGCTGATCAAGCGCTATGGATTGAAGCGCGGGCATCACGTTGAAGTGATCGTGCAAGCGCCGCAGTCGGGTGACCGCTGCGCCGCGGTCGTGGGAGTGAAAACCGTCATGGGCAAGGCTCCGGACGAGGTTTCAAAGCTTACGCCGTTCGAGGAACTCGTGCCTTATTACCCTCTTCAACGTATCTTGTTGGAGGCTCCCGAGATTCATAAGGACATTTCGATGCGGGCGGTCGATCTGCTTACGCCCATCGGTTTCGGGCAACGCGGCTTGTTGGTCGCCCCGCCCCGCACGGGCAAAACGGTGCTCCTGCAGAACATCGCCAACTCCATCTCGCATAATTTTCCCGACAAAAAGCTGATCCTGCTGTTGATCGACGAACGTCCCGAAGAGGTGACCGATTTCAAGCGCCACACCCGTGGCGAGGTGGTCAGCTCCACCTTTGACGAGGCTCCCGAGAGCCACGTGCATGCGGCCGAGATGGTCATTGAGAAATCCCGTCGTCTGGTCGAACAGGGCGAACATGTGGTCATCCTGCTCGACTCGATCACTCGCTTGGCCCGCGCCTATAATGCGCTCGCCTCCAACTCCGGCAAAATCATGTCCGGCGGCGTGGAGGCCACCGCCCTGCAGAAGCCCAAGCGTTTCTTCGGTTCCGCCCGCAATATCGAGGGTGGCGGCAGTATCACGATCATCGGCACCGCCCTGATCGATACCGGGAGCCGCATGGACGAAGTGATTTTCGAGGAGTTCAAGGGCACGGGCAACATGGAGCTCCATCTCGACCGCGGTCTTTCCGACAAGCGTATCTTCCCGGCAATCAACATCGACCGGTCCGGCACGCGCAAGGAAGAGCTGATTTATCACCCGGAGGAACTCCTACGCGTTTACGGTTTACGTCGTGCGATGCAGGGCATTCCGCCGGTTGAAGCGATGGACATGTTAATTCAGCGCTTGAAGAAAACCAAAACAAACGCGGAATTCCTCCTGAGCCTGAGCCGCTAGCTTTCCCCTCCCTGTAATTACCCGACAACTACCCTGATCGGCCCAGCGCCATTTCCCCAACGTGACTTCCGCCGACGACTTCGTCCTCCAGCTCGCCCTCGACAAGGGCGTGCTCACTCAAGCCCAGATCGATGCCGCCAATCAGCAGATTGCGAGGCACACCGATCTAACCGTCGCTCCGCCCCGGCTGGTGGACGTGCTCATCGCCAACAAGGCGGTCCAATCACGTCAGCTCAGCAAGCTGCTGGCGGACGAGTTTGGCATGCCGCTCGTCGATCTGGCGGCTTTGCGCGTTCCCAACGCCGAAGCGATGGCGCTCGTGCCGCGCGCCCTCGCGGTGCGCTACAACGTGTTTCCGCTTTCGAAGGAAGGCGGCGCGATCCAACTGGCCATCAGTGATCCGCTCGACGTCGACGCGCTCGACAGCCTTGGTCACGTGCTCAAGCTGACCGTGGAGCCTTCCGTGGCTCCTTTGGACGAGATCAAGCACGTCATCGAGCGCTTCTACGGCAAGGATGCCAGCGAGATCGACGCGATGCTCGACAATTTCTCCATTGGCGGTGCCGAGGCCAATACGGTCACGACCGTGGCCGGCGATGGGACTGCCTCCGCGGATGAGGGTGATGCTCCGATCATCAAGCTTGTTCACCAGATTATTCTTGAGGCGATCCAGCGTCGCGCGTCGGACATCCATCTTGAGCCTCTCGAAAAACGTTTCCGGGTGCGTTACCGCATCGACGGCGTGCTGCTCGAAATCGAGAACCCGCCGAAGCGCCTGCAGCTTTCGATGATCTCCCGCCTGAAGATCATGGCGAACATTTCGATCGCCGAGAAGCGCATCCCCCAGGACGGTCGTATTCAAATCAACATGACGGGCAAGCAGATCGACTTGCGCGTGTCCTCGTTGCCCACCGCGCATGGCGAGAGCATCGTCATGCGTATTCTCGACAAGGACGGCCTGACTCTTGGTCTGCCCGAGCTCGGCTTCTTCAGTGACGACCAGGCGGTCGTCGAGCGGCTCATTTCCATGCCGGACGGCATCATGCTGGTCACCGGTCCCACCGGCTCGGGCAAGACGACCACGCTTTATTCGTGCCTACACTTCATCAACAAGCCGGATCGCAAGATCATCACGGTTGAGGACCCCGTCGAGTATGTGCTCGCCGGCATCAACCAGGTGCCGGTTCGTCACGACGTGGGCATGACGTTCGCCTCGGCGCTTCGCTCCATGCTGCGTCAGGCCCCGAATATCGTGATGGTGGGTGAGATCCGTGACTTGGAGACGGCAGAAATCTCGATCAACGCCTCCCTGACCGGTCACATGGTGTTCTCCACGCTGCACACCAACGACGCTCCCGGCGCCATCACCCGCTTGATCGACATCGGCGTGAAGCCTTTCCTGGTCTCCAGTTCGTTGCGTGCCGCCGTGGCCCAGCGCCTCACGCGCAAGATCTGCAAGCAATGCAAGAAGCCTTATGTGCCGGACTCGAACGAGTTGCGGTCGCTAAACATCACTCCCCAGCAAGCGGCCACGGCCACGTTCATGCGTGGCGAAGGCTGCCAAAACTGCAACGGCACCGGCTACCGTGGTCGCGCCGGCATTTTCGAGATGTTCGTGGTCAACGAGGAGATCCAGCGCATGATCTACGACAACGTCGGCACCGCTAAATTGCGCGATAAAGCCCGCTCCCTGGGCATGCGCACGATGCGTGAAGACGGCGTCCGCAAGGTGCTCGCCGGCGCGACCACGATTGATGAAGTCGTGTCGATCACGGTCGGCGACGCCAGCTAAGCCCGGTTTCTGCTACACACCGTTATGAGCTATGAAATGAACGACCTGCTGGAGTTGATGGTGGATCAGGGCGCTTCCGACCTGCACCTGCAGGTGGGCCAGCCCCCCACGTTTCGCCTCAGCGGTGGCATGGTGCCGATCGACGGTCCTCAGCTGACTCCGGCCGATACCGAGAAGCTGATGCTCTCGATCACCCCGGACAATCATCAGCAGAACGTGAAGCTGAACGGTGGTTCTGATTTCGGTTTCGCCTACTTGGACAAGGCTCGTTTACGCGTAAGCGTTCTCAAATCCAAGGGCAACTACGGCATGGTCCTCCGCCAGATCCCGAACAAGATGTTCAGCCTGCGGGAAATTGGAATTCCCGACAAGGTGCGCGAGCTGCTCTTCCGTCCGCGCGGTCTCATTTTGGTGACCGGTCCGACTGGTTCCGGCAAGTCGACCACGCTCGCTTCGATGATCAATTACATCAACGAGACCCGCGATGGCCACATCATCACCATCGAGGACCCGATCGAGTATTATCATCCGCACAAGCACTGTATCGTCACCCAGCGCGAAGTGGGTGTGGACGTGCCCAGTTTTTCCGAGGCTATCCGCCGCGCGCTGCGTCAGGATCCCGACATCATTCTGGTCGGTGAAATGCGCGATCTGGAGACGATCGAGGCCGCCATCAGCGCCGCCGAAACCGGTCACTTGGTGTTTGGGACGCTCCATACCAACGGTGCGGCCAAGACCATTGATCGTATTGTCGATGCGTTTCCGGCAAACATGAAGGACATGATCCGCACGCAGCTGGCGTCGTCGATCGTGGCGGTGATTTCCCAGGTGTTGTGCAAAAAAATCGGCGGCGGTCGCATCGCCGGTTACGAGATCATGGTCAACACGACCTCGATCGCCTCGCTCATCCGCGAGAACAAAACCTTCCGTATTTCCTCCGATATCCAGACGGGGGCCAGCCTTGGGATGATCACGCTGGACGTCCATCTCATGAGCTTGGTCAATCGCGATCTGATCACTGCCGACGAGGCTCTCGACAAATCCCAGGATGCCTTGGTCATGCGCGAAAAACTCCTCGCGATGGGCGCGGAGCTCCGCCAACTCTAATTCTCAAACCGCAACTGCTTTCCCTTCCCCTCGGCTCACGCCGGCTACCCTATGTTTGAAAGCCACAGTCACGCCATTCTTGAACTTTGTCGCGACCAGCACTTGGTTGCGCTCGCAACGCTCAACGACATTAACGAAGAGCACAAAGCGACCTCGAAGCCCATCGCCGATCTCCTCATCGAGATGGGCTTGGTTGAAAAGGCGACCCTGCTGCGCGCCATCGCCACGCACCTCGGTTGTGAATACCTGGAAAACCATGACGGCGACATTCCCAACGAAGTCGTAGGCGCCGTCCAAGGCAGCCTCGCTCGCATGTATGGCGTTGTTCCCTTGCGCTCGGATTCCCAGAGCATCGACCTGCTGGCCACGGATCCATTCAACAGCCAGATCATCGACGATCTTACGTTTGCGCTCGGCAAAGACGTCCGACTCGTGGTCGCGGATCCGGGGCGTGTCGATGGCTTGCTCAAGCTTCATTACGGTGACGACGACGCCACCATCGACGACCTCCTCAAGGAGATGTCGAGCGACGACCATGATGGTCCCCAGGGAAGCAAAGAACTGTCCGAGCATGACCTCGAATCGATGGCCGGCCAGACGCCGATCATCCGTTTCGTCAATCTCGTGATCGGTCAGGCGATTCGTGACAAGGCTTCGGACATCCACTTCGAGCCCTTCGAGCATGAGTTCAAGATCCGCTATCGCATCGATGGTGCGCTCTATGAAATGGCGCCTCCGCCCAAGCACCTTGCTCTGCCAATCACTTCGCGCGTGAAGGTGCTCGCGGCCCTTAATATCGCCGAGCGCCGCATCCCTCAGGACGGTCGTATCAAGCTTACGCTGGGTGGCCGCCCGGTTGACTTGCGCGTTTCCACGCTCCCCACCCAGTTCGGTGAATCCGTGGTGTTGCGCGTGCTTGACCAATCCGCCGTGCAACTCGATATCACCGCGCTCTGCATGCCGACCGATGTTTACGAGGGAATCACGGAAATCATCAAGCGTCCCAACGGAATCTTCATCGTCACGGGGCCGACCGGTTCGGGCAAGACCACCACGCTTTATTCCGCCCTTCGCGTAATCAACACCGCGGATCTCAAGCTCCTCACGGCCGAAGATCCCGTCGAGTATGAGATCGAAGGCATCATGCAGGTGCCCGTGAACCATTCCGTCGGTCTCACGTTTGCCGCCGCCCTGCGCTCCTTCCTGCGTCAAGATCCCGACGTGATCATGGTGGGTGAGATCCGCGACTTGGAAACCGCCCAGATCGCCATTCAGGCGTCGCTCACCGGTCACTTGGTGTTGTCCACCCTCCATACCAACGATGCCCCGGGTGCGGTCACGCGTCTTGTCGACATGGGCGTGGAACCGTTCCTCATTGCCTCTTCGCTCGAAGCCGTGCTCGCTCAACGTCTCGTGCGTCGCATCTGCAAGAGTTGCCGCACTTCTTATGAGCCGCCGGCCGCGTTGCTGCATCAACTTGGAATCGACCCTGTCGATATCGGCAACCGTGAGTTCTTCTACGGCAAGGGTTGCGAGCATTGCAGCAATACGGGCTACAAGGGCCGCATGGGTGTCTATGAGTGGCTGCGCATGAGCGAAGCCGTCCGCGACTTGGTGGTGGCACGTGCATCGACCTTGGTGATCAAACAAAAGGCCCTTGAGCAGGGTATGCGCACTTTGCGCGATGACGGCCTCCGTTCGATTTTCGATGGAGCGACCTCCATCGAGGAAATCATCAAATACACCTGATCACGGAACAGCCGTTTCCAGCATCGACCCGAGAAGTTATATTTCCTATCCCACTTAGCCAATCCCCTTACCCCTTATGCCAAAGTTCACTTACAGCGCCATCGAGTCGGCCTCGGGCAAAGAAAAAAAAGGCGTCGTTGAAAGCACGTCGTCCGAACAAGCCGCCGCCGAATTGAAGGCGATGGGCCTCATCCCCACTGCACTGGCGCCTGAAGGCAGCGGCGGCGCCAAGCCCGCGCTTGGTGTGAAGAAAGACGCTCGCAAGCTCAACGCGCCCGCCGTTCCGGCCGCTGCGACTCAACCCAAAAAGAAGAAGTCTGGTATGACCTTTGGGCGCATCATTAACAACGCAGGCCTCACCGTTTTCACCCGCCAGCTCGCCACCCTCGTCAACGCCGGCATGCCTATCATGCGCAGCTTGGAGACGCTGGCCCGCCAAGAGAAAAATCTGCCTTTCAAGGAGGTCATCGAGTCGCTCGTCGAAAGCATTCGCTCCGGCAGTAATTTTTCCGACGGTCTCCTGCAGCATCCCAAGGTGTTCGATCGTCTCTATGTCAACATGGTGAAGGCCGGTGAAGCCGGCGGCGTGCTTGGCACCGTGCTTGAGCGTCTTGCGCGCTTCATGGAGAAGTCCGAGAAGATCAAGGGCAAGGTGAAGTCCGCCATGACCTACCCGGTCATCATCATTTTCGTCGCCGTCGCCATCGTCGGTGCGCTGATGGTCTTCGTTATCCCCCAATTCGAGAAGATTTTCGCGGGCATGCTTAAGGGCCAGTCGATGCCTGCTCTGACGCTCGCCGTGCTTGCCTTCAGCAAGTTCATTAAGAGCAACATCCTGGTCACGATCGGCATTCTTGTGGCGGGCTACTTCGGGTTTAAGGCCTATCACAAAACCCGCAGCGGCACGCGGACGGTGGATTGGGTGCTCTTGCACGCTCCCGGTGTGGGACCGCTCTTCCTCAAATCCTCAATCAGCCGCTTCACCCGCACGCTCGGCACCTTGCTGGCTTCCGGTGTGCCTATTCTCCAAGCGCTCCTGATCACCCGCGATACCTCGGGCAACGTCCATGTCGCCGATGCGCTTAACATCGTTCACGACCGCGTGAAGGAGGGTGACAACGTCGCCCGTCCGCTCGATTCCACCAAGGTGTTTCCGACCATGGTGACCTCCATGATCGAGGTCGGTGAAGAAACCGGTGCGCTCCCCGAGATGCTTAACCGCGTGGCCGACACTTATGACGACGAGGTGGATAACTCTGTCGCCGGCCTGACCTCGATCATCGAGCCGATCATGATCGTCTTCATGGCCGTGATGGTCGGCACCATCGTGATCGCGCTCTTCCTGCCGATCATCAAAATCATCCAGAGCCTTTCGTAAGGCGTTTCGAGTCTGTTCCAGGACTCAAAAGCAAAAGGGCCGCCCGGACAATCCGGGCGGCCTTTTGTTTTGCAGGACCAGGATTTTCAGCCCTTCGGTGAAAGGCGCTTGGTCAGAAGCACCGAGCTCAAGCCGGGCAGGCGTTCAGAGAACTCGTCGTGTTCATTGGCCTGGCGCAGCGCGCGCTGAACCATGCCCATTTTGGCGTCGAGATTATCGATCATGGAGACGAACACGGCTTCGGGCGTGGCGGCATACACGGCCGCACCCCATTCGGGTTCACCTTGATGACTGAGGACAATGTGCTCGAGCCGTTCCAAGCGTTCCGAATCCAAGCGGGCTTTGATGCCATGCTTGCGGGCGAGTTGATAGCCTAGCACGACATGGCCTTGAAGGATGCCCTTGCGACTGCGCTTGGTCGCGAGCGACCCTTCGTATTCCGTGGTTTTTCCTGTGTCGTGGAGGAGAATTCCCGCCATCGCGAGGTCGGCATCGACTTCGGGATAAAGGGGCAGTAGCGCTTTGCAGGCGCGCGCCATGTGGATCGTGTGCTCCAGCAGGCCATGTCGGTAGGCGTGATGCATGGAGACCGCCGCCGGGGTCCATTTGAAGACCTCGCCAATTTCCTCAAATACGCCGCGCACCGTCATGCGCAGTTCGTCGTGGGAGATGCCATCGATAAAAGCCTGAAACTCCGCCCACAAATCGAGGGCCGGTTCGGGGGCCACCTCGACGAGGTTGTCGATCAGTCCAGGGGCGGCGAGTTCCTCTTCCGAAAGGGGCACGACCTTGAGCAACTTGGGTGAAAGGCGGCCTTGATAATAGTCGATGCGTCCCTCGATGCGCAGAACTCCGCCTTCACCCGCGTTCTTTACCGTGTCGAACACGGCGCCGTCGCTAAAGAGCGTGCAACCGAAGGAGCCGGTGCGGTCACCCAGGTCGAGCGTGAGGAAAGGGTTGCCGTTGGACGCGGTCTTGGTCGCGAGTTTTTTTATCACGAGCACGCTGGCAAAGGGCCGCCCCACGGAGTCTTCAAGCGCCTTGAGTTCACGGACGGAGAGCAGCACGAGTTCTTCGGACATGGGGTGAGTTAGGTGTATTTTTTGACCAGCTGGGTGAACCCCTTGAAAAAGGGATGTCCGGCGTCGTGAAGCAGTGCGTAGAAGACGGTTTCCGACGGCAAGAGATGAACCCCGGAGCGGGCGAGGGCACCGAGGCAGATGGAGGCATCGGCTGATCGACGGGCGCCGATTGCATCAGAGAGCACCGTAACCTGAAGGTTGGCGTCGAGCGCGCCGAGCGCGGTCTGGTAGATGCAGACGGGGGTTTCGATGCCGCAGAGAATGATGTGCTCTATGTCGAGTGAGCGCAGCGCGTCGTTGATGCCATCGTCGGAGAAAACCGAAAACGTGCTCTTCGCATGCAGGTCCGCTTTTGGGGCCAACGCGAGTAGTTCGGGCGCGGTGCCGCCGAGCTTTCGTGGCAACTGTTCGGTGAAGGCGACGCGGATGCCCAGGCCGACCGCGGCTTCGATCACGAAGGCGCAGCGTTTGAGAAGGGCATCGCTCTCCGGGATGACCTTGAGAAACGCGGGTTGCAGATCGACGCACAAGAGAAGAACGCCGTCGAGGGGAGCGGGAGTGGGTGAGGCCATGAGAGTGTTAAGAATAATAACGACGACGGGCCTTTACCTGCACGAAGCGTTTTTCAGGAAGAATGTAGGCGGTGAGACAGCCGCCTTGAACACACGCGGTGTCGATGCCGACGGACCACTTGAGCTTATAGACCTCGGGGCGTGGCGTGTGGCCGTAAACGACGAAGGGCGGTCCGTTCCAGAGGTCTGCCCACGGCGGTGCGTTGGGGGCATCGGCGCGTTTGCAGGGCTTGCCGCTGGCATCGATCGATTGGATGCGGGTCACGACCGAGGCGGGCTGGCGTTGCCACGGCTCGTTGGGCAGAAAGCCGCCGTGCACGAAAACGGTGTTCAGTTCTTCGACGTAATGCGTCAGCGGCATCGCTTCGAGATAGGCCCAATCTTCAGCCCGCAGTTTTTGAAACGTGTCGGCGTCCGTCTCACGTGAGATGTCGGCGACAGGCGTTTTGTTTTTGCGATAGGTGAGCAGGCGCAGTTCGTGATTTCCGAGCAGAGAGAGGGCGCGGTGCTGGCGCGCGAGGTCGATCACTTTGCAACTGTCGGGCCCGCGGTTGATCAAATCGCCGACGAGAATCAGACGGTCGTCCTTGGTGAGTTCAAGCCGCGTGAGCAGCTCGGCAAACTCCTGATGACAACCATGGATGTCGCCGATGGCGATAATACGTCCGTTCATTCGTGCGGGTGCGCAAATTTGCTAGCGTCCCCCCCCCTTGGAAGTAAACAAGAAAGCCTATGGAACTCAACCTGCAGCCCCTCGCCACATCCTGCTTTGTCACTGGGAAACCCTTCGGCGAAGGTGAGCGGGTGCTCAGTTATCTGGTGCGCAACGAGACCTCGGAGGAGGTCATGCGTTATGACGTGCTCGAGTCGGCCAGCGAAGGGTTCACGGTGCCGGGATTTGTGGCTTGCAGCTGGGGGCATGTGTTCAAGCCGCGGAAGGCGGGTGAAAATCCCGAGCGCGAGCTGAAGCTCACTGCCGAAAACCTCTTTGTGACGCTCGCCGACCCGAGCAACGAGATCGCGCCCGAGAACGAGCGTCTGGTGCAGTTCCTCGCGCTGATGCTGGAGCGTAAGAAATTGCTTCGCCCCAAGGGCCGTTCGGCGGATGGCACGCGCAATCTGTTCGAGCATGCCAAGACGAAACTGATTTATGCGGTGCCGGCGGGTGAGCTGAACCCCGAATTTTTTCTGTCGATTCAGGAGCAGTTGAGCGTGCTGGTGGGTGGATCGAAAAAATCGGCGAGCGAAGCGAAGACCGCCACATCCGGCGGTGATGCGTCCGCGCAGCCTCCGGCTGCTACGACTTGAGAAACGTATCCAGTGCGGCTGCGACCGCGGCACGCTGGGTGTGGATACGTTGCGCGATTGGGGTGATCGAAGCGGTCTCCAGCGTATAGCCGAGCCGGCAGTGGTTTTGGAATAGATAGATCGCCTCGGGCCATTGTTCACGCAGGATCGGATCGGGATCGGGCCTGATGATGCCCGGGGCGTGTGACTGGCGCCCGTCGATAAGATCCGTGCTCTCGATCACACCGTGCTGCCGAGCGGCAGCGATCATAGTATCGGCCAGGCTGGGGCGGTTGTCGGCGTTGAGCTCGTAGAGATAAAACCCACGCGTCTCCCAGTCCTCGTGCAAGCAGAAGGTCAGGTCGAAACGGGGTTGATTGCGCAACCACCGCACGTGTGCGGTGATCTCCGCGCTCCGCGGGGCACGATAGTCACGGTTGAGATCGATGCCGACGTCATTCTCACGCGTGCCACGTCGGTAGCCGGTAGGGTTGAGCAAGGGACATAGAAACCAATTCGCCCGTGCGTCGAACAGTCCGGTTTCGAGCATGTGCAGGAGTGCTTCGGGTGCAGCGGGTTCGTCACCGTGAATGCCGCTGGAAACGTAGATACGCGGACGCGGCCCCGGGGTGCGTTTGGTATAGGCGACCAAGGGAACGCCGGCGACTTCGACGAGCGGCTCGGCGCGAAATCCTCGGGCCTTCGCGGCTACGGCGAACCGTTGAGCGAACTCAAGCGGGTCGAGCGCGGAGGCTTTGACAGCAACCATGTGATGTTGCTTGCTGACTTTTTACTCGCTCACAAGCCGCAAGATTTTCCCGCCCACCATGTCCCAAGTTCGCGTTCGTTTCGCACCCAGCCCGACCGGCTTTTTCCACATCGGCAGCGCTCGCACCGCGCTCTTCAACTGGCTTTACGCGCGGCACACCGGCGGTGTGTTTGTCCTGCGTATCGAAGACACCGATCAGGCGCGCAACAGCGAGGAATTCCTCAACGTCATCTACGACAGCCTCTCCTGGCTGGGCATGACTTGGGACGAGGGTCCCAAGGTCGGCGGCGACTACGGCCCGTATCGTCAGAGCGAGCGTGCGCACATCTACAAGGAATACCTACAAAAGTTGCTGGATGCCGGTCGTGCCTACGAGAAAGACGGGGCTATCTGGTTTAAACTCATCGGTGAGCGTTCCGAGGTTTACGACGAGCATCGCCAGAAAACCGTGACCAAGGTCGCCAACACCCCCGCCGTGATCGACGACCAGATCCGCGGACGTGTGGAGCGCCTCGAAGACGAGGATTTCGTGATTTTCCGTTCCGACGGCAACCCGGTGTTCCACTTCGTCAACGTGGTCGATGACATCGCCATGAAGATCACCCACGTGATCCGCGGCGAGGACCACCTCTCCAACACGAGCAAGCACGTGGAGTTGTTCAAAGCCTTTGGTGCGCCCATGCCGAAGTTCGCGCACATTCCGCTCATCCTGAAGCAAAACGGCCCGGGCAAGATGTCGAAGCGCGATCAAGGCGCGCTCATCGAGGAATATCAGAAGCGCGGCTATCTGCCCGAGGCGCTGGTCAATTTCCTTTCGCTCCTCGGCTGGTCTCCGAAGGACGACCGTGAAAAGATGGCCATCGCGGACATCATTGCGCTCTTCGATTTCCCGGGCATCAACCAGAGCAACGCGCGTTTCGACGACAAGAAACTCGCGCACATGAACATGGCCTACTTGCTGGAATTGCCGGCCGATGACTTCGTGGCGCGGGCCCGCGCGTATTTCAAAAAGCACAATGTCACGGCCCCGCTTGCAGCGGATCCGGTGTATCTGCGCGAGGTGCTCTTGATCAGTCAGCCGAAGATCAAGGGACTCGAGGAGCTGCCTGCTTACACCGCGTATTTTTTCACCGAGGATTTCGCAATCGATGCCAAAGTTCGTGATAAAGTCATGGGCAAGGGCGATCCGAAGGCGCGGCTTGCGGAACTGACCGAGGCGCTCGCCACGGCGGATTTTTCCAGCGACACCGCAATCGAAGAAAGCATCAAGGCGCTCGCGACGGCGAAGGGTTTGGGCTTCGGCGATTACCAAGCGGTGGCTCGCCTCGCGGTGAGCGGCACCAATGTCGGCCCAAGCCTCACGGGCTTGTTCCGTGTGCTCGGCCGCGACCGCGTGCTGGCGCGGTTTGCGCGATTGGCGGCGGCTTGAAGGTAGGGACGCCTCTCCGAGGCGTCCGTGTTGAAGTCGAGATTCGGAGCGGACGCCTCGGAGAGGCGTCCCTACCGTTTCCGATCACTTCTTCGGCGTCCAGGCGTCCTTGAGCGAGATCGTGCGGTTAAACACAAGTTTTCCGGGAGTGCTGTCTTTCGCATCGAGCGCGAAGTAGCCGACGCGCTCGAATTGGAATCGGTCAGCCAGCCGCGCTTCAGCCAACGAGGGTTCCAGCTGGGCGGTGACGACTTCGAGTGACTGCGGGTTGATCACCTTGGTGAAATCTTCCTCCGCGCCCGGCTCCGGCACGGTAAAGAGCCGGTCGTAGAGGCGCACTTCGACTGGGATGCTGCGGGTGGCGCTCACCCAGTGAATCGTGCCCTTGACCTTGCGATCGGCGCCGGCCTCGCCCTGGCGGGTGGTGCGATCAAATGTGCAGCGCAACTCGACCAGCGCACCCGTGGAGTCCTTCACGATTTCTTCAAGTTTGATGATGCCCGCGTATTTGAGGCGAACTTCGCCATCGGGTTTGAGGCGGAAGTATTTCGGAGGCGGCACCTCGGCGAAGTCATCGCTTTCGATGAACACTTCGCGGGTCAGGGCGACTTTGCGCGTCGTGGGATTTTCGTCCTGCGGGTTGTTGGTGGCGTCGCACTCGATGACTTCGTCCTCGGCGATGTTGGTGAGCACGATCTTGATCGGACGCAGCACGGCGAGACGGCGGACGGCGAGGGTGTTGAGCTCCTCGCGAACGACATTGTCCATGACGGCGATGTCGGTGAGCGCATCAAACTTGGTGACGCCGGCACCGATCACGAAGCGGCGCAGGGCGGCGGCGGGAATGCCGCGGCGACGCAGGCCGGAGAGCGTGGGCATGCGCGGGTCGTCCCATCCGTTGACGATGTTGCCGGTGACGAGTTGGAGGAGCTTGCGTTTCGATACGATCATGTAGCCCGGGATGAGCTTGGAGAACTCGTATTGGCGCGGCAGCGTGCGCGGCAGGTCCAGGCTTTCCAGAATCCAGTCGTAGAGGGGGCGGTGATCGACGAACTCCAGGGTGCAAATGCTATGAGTGACGCCTTCGAGGTAATCGCTCAGGCAGTGCGCGTAGTCGTAGAGCGGGTAGATGCACCATTTGTCGCCCGCGTGGTGGTGCGGGACGTGGCGGATGCGGTAGAGCAGGGGATCGCGCAGCCACATGTTGGGCGCGGTCATGTCGATCTTGGCGCGAAGCGACCGGGCGCCGTTGGGGAACTCGCCGGCCCGCATGCGTTGGAATAAATCGAGGTTTTCCTCGATGCTGCGATTGCGGAACGGGCTGTCTTTGCCGGCCTTTTCCGGCGAGCCGCGATACGCCTCGGTCTCCTCGGCGTTGAGATCGCAGACATAGGCCTTTCCCTTTTTGATCAAGTCGAGTGCGTAGCCGTAGATCTCTTCAAAGTAGTCGCTGGCAAAAAAGGGCTCGCTGTCGGCGCCCGGTGCGACGGGTGCGATGTAGTAATCGGGACGACCATTGACGGTCTGTGCCGCCGGGTGCGCCCCCTTGGGTTTGAAACCGAGGCAGTGGTCGGCCCATCCGTCGATCAGCCACTTCACATCGGTGGTGATGGAATCAACGTATTCGACGTCCTCTTTGACGGGGTTCGTGTCGTCGAAGCGCAGGTTGCACTGGCCGTTGTTTTCCCGGGCGATGCCGAAGTTCAGGCAAATGGATTTCGCATGTCCGATGTGCAGGTAGCCGTTGGGCTCGGGCGGAAAACGCGTGACGATTTTTTGGTGCCGGCCGGTGGCTAGATCCGCGGCTACGATGTCGCGGATGAAATCGCTGGGCAGGGCAGGCGCTGAGGCGGCGTCGTTGTTTTCAACGGTCATAAAAGCGCAACTTGCCGGGTGCGGATGCGCGCGGCAACGCTACAATTACCCGTTGGCTGAACTGATTGAACTTAGCCGTAACGATGCAGTCGAGAGGGTCGTATCGAGGTAATCTGGCGGCCTCAGCCCGCTACTCCGCCTTCGACTGCATCGTTACGGCTTAGCCGCCGATGAGTTTCTTCAGCTCGGCATCCACCCTTAGAAAAGCAGCTTCGAGCTCGGCGACCTGAACTTCGACTTGAGCAAGTCCATTGGTGCGGGCCTGATGCTCCAAATGTTCTGCGATGGCGCGTAATTCAGTGGCTCCGACATTGCTGGAACTCCCCTTGATGCTGTGGGCGGCGCGCACAAAACCGGGGATATCCACCGATGCCCGGCTGTTGTGAAGGTCAACGATGCGGGCGGGCGTATCCTCGATAAAAATCGTAAGGATTTCCTTCAAGAAGACGTCTCCATCGCCTGGACTGAGGGCGCGTAAATTTTCAATGGCCTCAAGATCGAGGATAGAAAGCGACATGGCAAAAATATGCTACCGAGGCGCTTAAAGGTAAATCATAACAAAGGCCTGATCGGGCCATGTCGCGGATTTTACAATTATTTAGCCGGAGTCAGGTCGCCCACTCAAACGAGGTGTTGGCTTCGATTTCATCGATCGTGGTGAGTCCAAGGAGAACCTTTTTGAGACCATCGTAACGCATCGGTTTGTAGCCGACTTTGGCGGCTGCCTCGGTGATTTCCTGAACGCTGGCGCGGTTGGTGATCAGTGTGCGGATTTCCTCGGTGATGAGCACCAGCTCATGAAACGCGATGCGACCTTTGTATCCCGTGCCACGGCAGGCGGCGCATCCACGGCCACGGAAGAAGGGCACATCGGTGAGGCCCTCTTCCTTGAAGTATTTCAGCAACACTTCGCGAGGCGGGTAGTAGGGCTCTTTGCAGTTCTCGCAGATGCGGGCGGCGAGGCGCTGGGCGAGCACGCCGATGATGGACGGCGCCACCATGTAGGGTTCGACGCCAATCTCGATCAGGCGGACAATGGCTTGAGCGGCGTTGTTGGTGTGGAGGGTCGCAAAGACAATGTGACCGGTCAGCGCGGCTTCGGAGGCGATCTTGGCGGTTTCGATGTCGCGGATCTCACCGATCAGAATCACGTCGGGGTCCTGGCGAAGCAGGGATCGCAACACCGTCGAAAACTTGAGGTCGATGTGATTGTTGACCTGAGTTTGAGTGACGCCGGCGAGCTGGATCTCGATCGGATCCTCAATGGTGGAGATGTTGGTGTCAGGGGTGTTGATCTCGTGCAGAGCCGCGTAAAGCGTGCTGGTCTTGCCGGAGCCGGTGGGGCCGGTGACGAAGATGATGCCGTTGGGGTTTTCGATCAGGCGCCGGAAAGGCGCGAGGATCGTTTGCGACATCATCATCTTATCGAGCGTGAGCATCGATTTCTTGCCGGTCATCGCGAGAATGCGGATGACCGCCTTTTCGCCATATTGCGAAGGTATGGTGGAGACGCGGAAATTGGCGCTCGACGTGCCGACGGGGATTGAGAAGCGCCCGTCCTGCGGGAAACGCGTCTCGGCGATATTCAGGTTACTGAGAATCTTGATGCGTGCGATGAGGGAGCGTTGGAGCTTGCGCGAATAGGTGAGCACTTCGCGCAACAGACCATCCACGCGGAAGCGGACGCGGCATTGGCCTTCTTGCGGCTCGATGTGGATGTCGGTCGCGCGTTCGCGAATGGCGTAATAGATGATGTCATCGAGAATTTTCACCAACGACTCGGAATCGACCAGATTGGGATTGTCGAAAACCGAGGAGCCGCCGAGCTCGGCGAGGGTTTCTTCCAGGTTCTTTTCGTTCGAATACTGGATGAGGATTGCGTCGTCGATGTCGCGGGGCAGCGCGAACACCGGGCTTACGGGCATCTGGATGATAAGGCTCAGCCGTTTGACGACACTGGCGTCTTCGGGCGTGGCAAAAGCGGCGGTGAGCACGCCCTCAATGATGTAGAGTCCGATCACGCGCACTTTTTTGGCGATCTCGGCAGGGATGATGGCCAGCGCCTCGTCGGTGATGAGCGACGCGAAGGGATCCACGTAGGCAACACCCAGGTAGTCGGCGTAAAACCGGCAGGCCGTGTCCTTGGCGATCAGCTTGTTTTCAACCATGGCCTCCAGGAGAGCGAGGCCGTCGCCGTGCTTTTTCTCAAGTGCGGCAAGTTCGGCTTCGAAATCGAAATGGGGCAGCCGGCGTGTTTGCGCGGAAAGAGATAAGTTAAGAGGTTTGGACACGGCGTTTTTTCCGGTTTTGGAAGAGCTTCCCGATTTCCACCTGGTGAAGTTTTTCTTGAGAGAAGGTGCCGGTGGTGCGCTCGAGCTTTAGTTCCGAGAGCAATTCAGGGAGTGAATAACGGACCTCGTTAATAAGCGGCATCCCCGCGGGATGGGGCGACTCGTCGGACACGGAGCCTTGGCGCGTGCTCATGGTGGGTGGTGTGTTTAGAGGGTGGTTTGTCCCGGCTCTTCCGCCAGCAGCTCTTTCAACATGACGATCAGCTCTTCACGCGGAGTATCCTTGCGGATGTAGTGGAGCGCGCCGCCTTTGACCGCTTCCTCGATCGTTTGCCGGGTGGTGAGAGACGTGAGCATGATGACGGAGGCGCCGGCATCGAACGCGAGTATCTGCTTGAGGGTTTCGATGCCGTCTTGCACCGGCATGTTGACGTCGAGCAAGACGAGATTCGGTCGCTCCCGCTGATAGGCGGCAAACCCTTCGGCTCCGTTCGGGGCTTCGATGATTGTCGTGGCGCCGATGGCGCGCAGGACGAGGCCGATGTATTTGCGAACATGAGGCTCGTCGTCGATGATGAGGGCTTTTCCAGTGAACGTCATGAGGGGGTGGAGGTCAGGAGAACTCGAAATTCACAACCACCGGCGGGATGGTTTTCCGCGACGATGGCGCCGTGGTGAGCCTCCACGATTTTTCGGCAGATGGCGAGGCCGAGTCCGGTGGATTTCTCGCCGCCCGTGGGGACGGCGGACAGGCGGCCGAAATCCTTGAAGAGCCGGTCGCGTTCGTTTTCCGGTATTCCCGGGCCTTGATCGCGCACTGAAATCACTTGAGTGCCGTCATCCTTGAGCGCGAGCGACACGCGAATCGTCGAGGCGGGCGGCGAGTATTTCACGGCGTTGCTCAGGAGGTTGTCGATGACCTGGCGAATTTTCTCGGCATCGACGGTGATTGGCGGCGCCGCAGGCCGCTCGGTGCAAACGATCCGAGTGTGTTTGCGGGCGGATTCGAGCGCGTTGAGCGTGACGGATTTTTCAATCAAGTCGGCAAGTGATGCGGGGGCGGGTTGGAGCTTTAGCTCACCGGATTCAATCGTGGCGACGTCGAGCAGATCGTTTACCAGCGTGACCATGCTCTGACTGGCCTGATGGATGAGGTTGACCAATTCGCGCTGATCCGGAGTCAGGGCTCCCACGGTGCCGTCGTTTAGAAACTCCGCGAGGCCGCGGATCGAGGCAAGGGGGTTGCGGAGATCGTGCGCGGCCATGCCAAGAAACTTGTTTTTGTCGGCGTTGGCCCGGCTAAGCTGCTCCACCAAGGTGTGCTGTTGATCCATCAACAGCCGCATCTGCAAGTGAGTGCGGATTCGGGCCGCCACTTCCTTCCGGCGAAAGGGCTTCATCACGTAATCAACGCCACCGGCGCTGAATCCCTCCACCACGGCATCGGACTCTTGTTTGGCCGTGATAAATATCACCGGGGCGGCCTTGGCTCCGTGGCGTTTGCGCAGTTCACGGCATGCGTCAAAGCCGTTGATGCCCGGCAAAACCACGTCGAACAGCACCAAGTCGGGGTGAAACTCGTCGTATTTTACGAGCGCGGACTCGGCGGAATCCGCGTCGGCGAGCACGTAACCTTCGTTTTGCAGGATGCCCTGCAGAATTCGCAGGTTCAACCGGTCGTCATCGACCAAGAGAAGTTTCCGTCCTTTGAGATCAACCAAGTCAGTTTGCACGGGGGCGGGCGGCATGGTCGATTTTTATAAATGGCTCGCGTTCGGATGTCCGCAAGCTTGGACCTGCCGGATTGCGCATTTCGTGCAACAGGAGGGTGGTCTTTGGACATATCATGGCATGCGCATATGTTGATATTGACCTTGCGGGGGTGTGTTCGTGGTGCTTGCGTTTTCCCACTAATCTTATGGCCAACTCATTCGTGTTTTCCTCCGAGTCCGTGGGCGAGGGGCATCCTGACAAGGTTGCCGACCTCATTTCCGACAGCATCCTCGATGCTTGCTTGGCGATCGACAAAACCTCCCGCGTGGCGTGCGAGACCTTCGTGAAATCCAACATGGTCGTCGTCGGTGGCGAGATCACCATTCCCAAGCTGCAGGACAAGAAGACGGGCAAAACCAAGCCGATCGACGAAGCCTTCAACGTCGACAAGGTCATCCGCGACGCCATCCGCCACATCGGCTACACCAATGACGACGACGTGTTTCACGCCGACACCGTATTCATCAACAACTACCTGACCGCCCAGTCCGCCGACATCGCGCAGGGTGTGGACGCGAAGAAAGCGGCCGGCAAGAAGACCGCCGAGCAGGGCGCCGGCGACCAGGGCCTGATGTTTGGCTTCGCCGCCGACGAGACCGAGGAGCTGATGCCGGCCCCGATCATTTATGCCCATCGCCTCGGCCGTGAGCTCACCCGCATTCGCAAGGCCGGCAAGGTCAAGTGGCTCCGTCCCGACGCGAAGTCCCAGGTGTCCGTCCGCTACGTGGACGGTGTCGCCACCGAAATCGTCAATGTCGTTATCTCCACGCAGCACACGCCCGACGTGTCGCACGCCGAGATCGAGGCGTTCCTCATCAAGAACGTCATCAAGAAGGTGCTTCCCGCCCGCCTGCTGAACAGCAAGACCGAGTTCCTCATCAACCCGACCGGTAAGTTCGTGATCGGCGGTCCCCAGGGCGATTCCGGTCTCACCGGCCGCAAGATCATCGTCGATTCCTACGGTGGTTGGGGTCGTCACGGTGGCGGCGCTTTCTCGGGCAAAGATCCGTCCAAGGTCGACCGTTCGGCCGCCTACATGGGCCGCTGGGTCGCCAAGAACATCGTTGCAGCCAAGCTCGCCAAGCAGGTCGAGGTGCAGTTCGCCTACGCGATCGGCCACCCGAATCCGGTGAGCGTTTACGTCAACACCTTTGGCACCGGCGTGATCTCCGACGAGAAGATCACCGAGGCGATCCAAAAGGTGTTCAGCTTCAAGCCGGCCGACATCGTGAAGCAGCTCGACCTGCTCCAGCCGATTTACCGCCAGACGACCAACTACGGCCATTTCGGCAAAGCCGACCTGCCTTGGGAGCAGACCAACAAGGTCGCCGCCCTCCTCGCCGCGGTGAAGTAACCCTCGTCCGCGTATTCACATTCCAGCGACAGCTCTACTTTTATCATGTCATCCGTTTCCCTTCTAAAAAACGTTCCCAAAGGCCAGGACTACATCGTGCGCGACATCGGTCTCGCCGAGTGGGGCCGCAAGGAACTCAACGTCGCCGAGCACGAAATGCCCGGCCTTGTTTCCCTCCGCAAAAAGTTCGGCGCCAAGAAGCCCCTCAAGGGCGTGCGCGTCACCGGCTCGTTGCACATGACGATCCAGACCGCCGTCCTCATCGAGACCCTCGTCTCGCTGGGCGCCGACGTCCGCTGGGCCTCGTGCAACATCTTCTCGACCCAGGACCACGCCGCCGCCGCCATCGCGAAGGCCGGCGTGCCGGTCTTCGCCTGGAAGGGCGAGACGCTCGAAGAATACTGGGACCTCACCTGGAAGGCCGTCAGCTTCCCCGGCGGCAAGGGCCCGCAGCTCGTCGTCGATGACGGCGGCGACGTCACCCTCCTCCTCCACAAGGGCTACGAGATGGAGCAGGGCAGCGACTGGATCAACACCGAGTCCGGCTCGCACGAGGAGCAGGTCATCAAAGACCTCCTCAAGAAAATCAAAAAGACCCAGAAGGGCATCTTCACCGCGATGGTGAAGGACTGGCGCGGCGTCTCCGAGGAGACCACCACCGGCGTGCATCGCCTCTACCAACTCCACGAAAAGGGCAAGTTGCTCGTTCCGGCGATCAACGTGAACGACTCCGTCACCAAGTCGAAGTTCGACAACCTCTACGGCTGCCGCGAGTCCCTCGCCGACGGTCTCAAGCGCGCCACCGACGTCATGATCGCCGGCAAGGTCGCCTGCGTGTGCGGCTACGGTGACGTGGGCAAGGGCTCCGCGTTCTCGCTCAAGGGCTTTGGCGCCCGCGTGATCGTGACCGAGGTGGACCCCATCAACGCCCTCCAGGCCGCGATGGAAGGCTTCGAGGTCAATACCGTTGAAAGCACCCTCGGCATCGCCGACATCTACGTGACGACCACCGGCAACAAGGACGTCGTCACGCTTGAGCACATGCAGAAGATGAAGGACCAGGCCATCGTCTGTAACATCGGCCACTTCGACAACGAGATCCAGGTTGACCGCCTCTACAAGGCCAAGGGCGTGAAGCGCGTTAACATCAAGCCGCAATACGACCAGTTCACCTTCGCAAAGGGTAACACGATTTACCTGCTCGCCGAAGGCCGTCTCGTGAACCTCGGCTGCGCCACCGGCCATCCGTCGTTCGTGATGTCGAATTCCTTCACCAACCAGACGCTCGCCCAGCTCGACCTCTGGAAGAACAAGGACACCTACAAGGTCGGCGTTTACCGCCTTCCCAAGCACCTCGACGAAGAAGTCGCCCGCCTGCACTTGGAAAAGATCGGTGCCAAGCTCACCAAGCTCACTCCGACGCAGGCCGAATACCTCGGCGTGTCCGTGGACGGTCCATACAAGCCCGAGCACTACCGCTATTAAGCGGTAACGACGTGGCCGGGTAGCAGCCGAGGTAACGAGGCTGTTGGAGGAGTGACTCCTGTAAACTCAGCCTCGTCACCTCGGCTGCTACGCGCTTTCGGAACTTGCAAAAGGCCGGCCCTCACGGGTCGGCCTTTTTTGTGCCGGTCTCCTGCCTGACGAGCCATGGGGCGTGGGACTGCGGCGGTTTTGGGAAACCTCCCCAGCCACTTTGGGCCCTTGAAAATGACTAATGGAGATAAACTAAACGCGACCGCTACGGCGCGCTGTTTTTATCAACCCTCAACATTCTACTCCCATGGCACTCGATACTCTCCACGATCTGTTTATCTACGAACTCCGCGACCTCTATGATGCGGAGCAACAAATTCTCACGGGCCTTCCTCTGATGGCCCAAGCCGCCAAGGCGCCGCAATTGCGACAAGTCTTCGAAGACCACCTCAAAGAGACGCGCGATCAAATCGAGCGTCTGGATGCGATTTTCCATGGTATCGGGGTGTCTTTCACCGGCCGAAGCTGCAAGGCCATGCAAGGTCTTCTCGCCGAGGCCCGCGACACCCTCCAGGAGGAAGCCGATCCGGAGGTTCTCGATGCCGCGCTCATTGTCGAAGCACAGAAAATCGAGCACTACGAAATCGCCGGTTACGGCAGCGTGCGCGCGTTTGCCCAGGAACTCGGCTACAAGGACGCGGAGCGTCTGTTGACGGAAACCTTGAAGGAGGAATCCGCCGCCGACGAAAAACTCACCCATGCGGCCGAGAGCCGGGTGAATGAAAAAGCCGCGACCGCCGACGAGGCGAAGGTGTGAGCCGGTGTGGACGCTGTAGCAGCCGAGGTAACGAGGCTGTCAGGACGTGCCCCGACAGCCCAGCCTCGTCACCTCGGCTGCTACGTGCGGGTTACTCGGTTTTCGGTATGTCTGCATCCAGCTCGATGTCGTGCGGATGGTTGCGGCGCTCCTTGCGGCGGCCGTGACGGCGTTCGATGAGGTTATCGAGGCGATCGACGAGTTCATCCAAGACCCAGTAAGCGTCTTTGCCTTCCGCAGTCGCGACGAGATTGGGCCCGCTGATTTCCATTTCCGCCGTGGCGGTGTAGTGATGCTCGTTGCCCAGCGTTTGGTCCTGATGCAGGCGCACGTTGATGCGCTGGATGAATTCATTGTGTCGAAGCAACACCGCGAACTTTTCACGGATGGAGTTTTGCAGGGCTTCCGTGAGGTCCACGTGGATGCCTTGCATGATCAGCTTTCCAGCGAGGTTTTCGGGTAGATTCATACCCGGGTTGACCACCGCTGCGGAACAACGTTGCGCAAAACTTAAGGCGCAATCTTCAACCACTGATGAGCACTGATCGACACTTATGTCGGACCGATACTCACGCGCATAAGTCCGTATAAGTGTTTTTCAGTGCCCATCAGTGGTTCACCGGATCGACCGTTTATCCGAGGACTTCGGCGAGCTTGGAGGCGTCTTTGCCGCCACCCATGGCGAAGTCGGGCTTGCCGCCGCCTTTGCCGCCGAGCTGGGCGGTGAGGGCGCTGATGATCTTGCCGGCTTGGTGTCCGGCCTTGATCGCGGCGGGCGAGGCGAAGGCGACGAGCGAAACCTTGTCGGTTCCGAAAGCGGCGCCGAGCACGACCACGCCTTCGCCGAGCTTGGCAAGCACTTGCGATCCGATTTCGCGGAGAGCTTCCGGGGCCTCGACCGTGACGACGGCGGAGACGTAGGGCAGGCCGTCTTTGGTGGAAGCTTTCGCGGCGAGCTCGGTGGCGAGCGCGGCGGCGGCGCGTTGTTCGAAGGCTTTGAGCTTTTTGTCGGACTCGGCTTTTTGCGCGAGAAGCGCGTCGAGCTTGGTTTCGAGTTGAGAAACGGGCACGCCGATCTTGGCGGCGGCGACGGCGAGTTTTTCCTCTTGCGCGGAGACGTAGTCGTAGGCGGCCTGACCGGCGACGGCTTCGAGACGGCGGGTGCCGGCGGCGACCGCGCCCTCGGACACGATCTTCACGAGACCGATCTCACCGGTCGTCGAGACATGGGTGCCGCCGCAGAGTTCGCGGCTGTAGCCGCCGGCGTCCACGACGCGGACGGTCTTGCCGTATTTTTCGCCGAAGAAGGCGAGGGTGCCTTCGGGTTTTTTGTCGAAGTCGGTTTCGTAGGAGGTGACGGCGGCGTTTTCGAGGATGTGCGCATTCACGAGTCCTTCGATCTCGCGGAGCTGGGCGGGAGTGACGGCCTCGAAGTGCGCGAAGTCGAAACGCAGGCGCTCGGGCGTGTTGCTGGAGCCGGCCTGGCGGACGTGCGTGCCGATGACCTTGCGCAGCGCCCAATGGAGAAGGTGCGTGGCGGTGTGGTGACGGTTGATGGCGCGACGGCGGGTGACGGCGACCGCCAATCTGGCGGCCGAGCCAATCGGGAACGTGGAGTGATCAATGACCAATGCGGTCGGTTCGGCTTTGTGCAGGTGACGACCGGATTTGTCTTTGATCGTATCAATGATCGTCACGGCTTGGCCGTTGATCACGACTTCGCCGGTATCGCCGACTTGGCCGCCCATTTCGGCGTAAAAAGGAGTGGCGGCAAAGACGAGATACGTGTCGGTCTCGGTTTTGACGATGTCGACCAGCGTGGTCTCGGCGGTGAGCGTGTCGTAGCCGAGAAAAGTCGTGGGCTTTTGGTCCACGGTTTCGGAGCCTTCGGTGGCGGCGACGACGATGACCTTCTTGGTGGAGGCCTGGCCGCGCTTGCGCTGCTCGTCCATGAGGCGCTCGAACTCGGCGGTATCGACGGTGAGCCCGCGCTCGGTGGCGAGCAGCTGGGTCATGTCGAGAGGGAAGCCGTAGGTGTCGTAGAGCTCGAAGGCGAGGGCGCCGGATATTTCCGCTTTCTTATTCTCGAAAACGGAGGGGAGCTTTATCGCTTCAATTCCATCTACCTTACCGACGCCGCCTCCTGAAGAGACGATTTTGGACATCGCAGTTGCGCGGTAAAAGATCGATAGGCCGCGCTCCAGCGTCCGGCCAAAACTCTCCTCTTCGCTGCGGATTACGCGGCGGACGATGTCTTGGCGCTCGACCAACTCGGGGAATACTTTGCCGAGGCTCTCGACGACGGGAGCAACGAGTTGCTCGAAGAAACCGGTTTTCAGGCCGAGCTTGGTGCCGTAGAGAATACCGCGGCGGAGAATGCGGCGGATGACGTAGTTGCGGCCTTCGTTGCCGGGCATGATGCCGTCGGCAATCGAGCAGCTGATTGTGCGGGCGTGGTCGGCCAAAACACGGAAAGCGATGTCGATATTTTCTTGTTCACTCAGTCCCATGCGCTTGGTCGGGACGGTGCCGCGATAGGTCTTGCCGGAGAGCGCGGTGACTTTCGCGAAAAGCGGGGCGAAGACGTCGGCGTTGTAGTTGGAGGGTTCGGGCGAGAAGTCGGTAAACCCTTTCGTCGTGGCGTAAATGCCGGCGACGCGTTCGAAGCCCATGCCGGTGTCGACGTGTTTGGCGGCGAGCGGCGAGAAGGTGCCGTCGGCGTTCGCGTTGAACTGAATAAAAACGTGGTTCCAGATCTCGATGCAGCGTGGGCTGGAGCTGTTCACGCCTTTGCGGCCTTCGACCTCGTCGTCGGAAGGGAGCAAATTGAAATGAATTTCGGAGCAAGGGCCGCAGGGACCGGTGTCGCCCATCTGCCAGAAGTTGTCCTTGCGGTTGCCGTGGACGATGTGGATGGCGGGGTCGAGGCCTTCGGCTTTGAAAAGTTCGGTCCAGATGGCGGCGGCCTCGTGATCAAACTCGGACGGGTCGCCGGGCTTGGGGGCGTAAACGGTGGCGAAGAGGCGTTTGGCGGGGATGCCCCAGACCTTGGTCAGCAAATGCCAGCCCCACGTGAGCGACTCTTTTTTGAAGTAATCGCCGAAGGACCAATTGCCCAACATTTCGAAGAGCGTGTGGTGGTAGGTGTCGTAGCCGACGTCCTCGAGGTCGTTGTGTTTGCCGCCGGCGCGGATGCATTTCTGGGTGTCGGCGGCGCGGGTGTCCTTGGCGGGGCGGGCGCCGGCCCATTTGGAGACGTCAGCGGCTTTGTCACCAAGGAAGATGGGCACGAATTGATTCATGCCGGCGTTGGTGAAGAGCAGTCCGGGCGAGTCGGGCAGGAGGGACGACGAGGGGACGATCGTGTGGCCCTGGCTGGCGAAGAAATCGAGGAAGGACTGGCGAATCTCGGCTGAGGTCATGGAGCAAAAATAAAAGGGCCAGCACAGAGGGCGGGAGGGAGCTTAGCAAGGCGTGAAATCGCGCTCGATGCGTGATGCGTGCTTGCGCGAAGCGGGTTGAAATGCAAATTGGCAACACCCTCTGGGTTTTGCATCCAGCGGACATGGTTGAGGTTAGTGTCCACTCATTGGCGTCATGCCGTCCCCCATTTTTTATGTTCGTTCGCTGATCATCGCCGGATGTGGCGGTGTGTTCGCTTTGGTCGCGGGGTTGTTGGTCTTGGTGGGGTGGGTAACGGGGAACACGACGTTGACGCAGTTGCGGGATGATTGGGCGCCGATGGTGCCGATGACGGCCGTGGCGTTTTGTTTTTGCGGCGCGGCGTTGTTGGCGATCACGGCAACGATGAACCGGGGTCGGGTGGACAAGCCGTTGGCTGCGGATCGTTGGCGGAGGGCCGCGATGGGTTTGGCGTTGCTGGTGGCGGTGATCGGCGGGCGGCGTCTTGGGTTATACTTGCTGGGGCAGCCCACCGAGTTGGACATGCTGGGCTTTGATCGCGGCGAAAGCAGGGGACAGATGGCCGTGATGACATCGGTCGGTTTTTTTCTGACCGGCATCGCCTTGGCGCTAACGGCGCAGAAACGATTTTATCAGGCGGCCCAGTGGCTGGCCGCGATGGTTGCTTTCATCGGCTGGGTTGGCCTGACCTGCTACTTTTACGACGGAGAGGTGACGGGTGTTTTCTTCCGCATGGCGATGCACACGGCGCTGTTGTTCGCGGTGCTGGGCATCGGGATTTTTTATGCGCGGCCCGACGGCGGTTTTGTCGTGATCTGGAATAGCGACACGGCAGGCGGAGTGCTGGTGCGGCGGTTGTTTCCGGCAGCCTTGTTGATCCCGGTGATCGTCGGTTGGTTCCGCTTGGAGGGGCAGCGATTGGGGTGGTATGGGCTGGAGACAGGGCTCGCCCTTTTTGCGATGTCGAATGTGTTGATCTTCGCGGTGCTCGCGTGGCACACCGCGAGCAAGCTGCACCGCGAGGATATGGCGCGTCGGAAAGCGGAGCGAACCGTGCGGATGGAGAAGGAGTTTTCCGACGCGGTGATCGATAGTTTGCCGGGGGTTTTCTATCTCTACGATCAGACCGGAAAATTCATGCGCTGGAACAAGAACTTCGAGCAGGTGACCGGCTATGGGGCGGCTGAAATCGCGACGATGCATCCTCTCGATTTTTTCACCGGCGGGGACAAGGCCCTGCTAGCCGCGAGAATTGCCGAGGTGTTCGCAAAGGGGGTGTCCGAGGTGGAGGCCGATTTTGTCGCCAAGGACGGGACCCGGACGCCCTATTATTTTACCGGTCACACGGTCATGCTTGATGGACAGGTATGTCTGGTCGGGGTGGGTATTGATATCACCGCCCGGCGCAAGGCGGAGATTCAAATCCAGGAAATGAATACGGGATTGGAGCGACGGGTCGCGGAACGCACCGCGCAGCTGGAGGAATCCAACAAGGAGCTGGAGGCGTTCTCGTATTCCGTATCGCATGACCTGCGCGCGCCGCTGCGGGCCGTGGACGGTTTTTCGCAGGCGTTGATGGAGGATTATGGGGAGACCTTGAGCGCCGAGGCGCAGCGTTATCTGGATACCATCCGAAGCGAGACCCAGCGCATGGGCGAATTGATCGACGACCTTTTGACGTTTTCACGGCTCAGCAGGGCGCCGTTGGAGCGTCTGTCGATAGACAACGTTGCGATGGTGAATTCGTTGCTCAGTGGAATGATCGCGGAGTCTCCCGGTCGGAAGCTGGATATCCGGGTGGAGGAATTGCCGCCATGTGAGGCAGATCCGGTGCTGCTCAAGCAGGTATGGATCAATCTCCTTTCGAACGCATTTAAATACACGCGTCGCAAGGCGCTGCCGGTAATCACCATCGGAAGCAGGCGTGAAGAAAACACGACCGTTTATTACATCAAGGACAACGGCGCTGGTTTTGACATGCGCTATGCCGACAAATTATTCGGTGTTTTTCAGCGGCTGCATCGTGCGGAAGATTACGAAGGAACGGGCGTGGGCCTGGCCATCGTGCAACGTATCGTCCATCGCCATGGCGGATCGGTATGGGCGGAGGGGGCCGTGGACCAGGGAGCCACTTTTTATTTCAGCCTTTAACACCGGAGCATCTCATGAATACCCCTGACGTTGTAGAAATTCTTCTCGTGGAGGATAACCCCAGCGACCTTGCGCTCACGCAACGCGCGCTGAAAAAAGCACGCCTGGCCAATCATCTTCACGTATGTCGGGACGGTGAAGAAGCGCTGAACTTTTTGTTTGGGGAAGGCGGGCACCAAGGCCGGCGCGCGGGGAGTTTTCCCCGGGTGGTTCTGCTCGACCTTAAGCTTCCGAAAATTGACGGCCTTGAGGTGCTTCGCCGATTGAAGACAGACCCGCGCACCAAGACGATCCCGGTGGTCATGCTCACCTCATCCAGGGAACAGCGGGATGTGATCGAAAGTTACAATCTTGGCGTGAACAGCTACATCGTGAAGCCGGTCAATTTTGAAGGGTTTTCCGCCGCAGTGGAGCAGTTGGGATTATACTGGCTGCTCGTGAATCAATCGCCCGATCAGGAACGCTGACCTCATGGCACAATCACTGAAGATCATTGTGGCGGATGACAGCGCCGTGGATGCCGAGCTGGTGCTCCGGCAACTGAGGCGGGATGGTTTCGAGATCGATGCCACCGTGGTGAATACCGAGGCGGCTTATCTGGCGGGTATTCACGCTGAATTGGACCTGATCATATCCGACTACGACATGGGGGCGTTCAGCGGATTGCATGCGCTTGAACTGCTCAAGAAGCGCGGCCTCGACGTGCCCTTCATCCTGATTTCAGGAACCGTCGGCGAGGAGCTTGCGGTCGAGGCGATCAAGAAGGGGGCCTCCGATTATCTGATGAAAGACCGGTTGGCGCGACTGGGCTCCTCGGTCACCCAGGCATTGGAACAGTGTCGGTTGCGGCGCGAGAGGGCGCAGATGGACTCGGTGTTGCTTCAGAGCCAAAACGATTTTCGTCTGCTCTTTAAGTCCAACCCGATGCCGATGTGGGTCTACGATCAGGAGACGCTCCGGTTTCTGGCCGTGAACGACGCGGCGGTTCGGCATTACGGTTACAGCCGCGAGGAGTTTCTCGGCATGACGATCAAGGATATCCATCCGTCCGAGGACGTGTCTGTGTTGCATTCGTCCCTTTCCGGAAAGGCAAAATCCGACATGGTCGCGACCGCCGCGTGGAAGCATCGCAAGAAAAACGGCGAAGTGATTTTCGTGGAGATCACCCCGCATGAATTCATTTTTGGGGGAAGGCCTGCCAAACTGATTCTGGCCAACGATGTGACCGTGCAGCGTGAAAGTGTGCTGGCGCTCAGCGAGAGCGAGCAACGTTTCCGGCAACTCGCGGAGAATATCGCCGAGGTATTCTGGATGGTGGATCCGACCAGTAAAAAAATGCTCTATGTCAGTCCGGCATACGAGGAGATCTGGGGGCGCTCGTGTGAGAGCTTGTATCGGGATCCGCTGGACTGGGCCGACGCCGTTCATCCCGAGGATCGGGAGCGTGTGCTCGAAGCCGTCTTGCATAAGCTGGATATTCCCGGCGGCTACGATGAGACATATCGGATCGTGCGTCCCGATGGCTCGTTGCGATGGGTGCGCGATCGATCGTTTCCACTCAAAGATGCGAAAGGGCGAGTTTACCGGATCGTCGGCACGGCGCAGGATATCACCGAGTGGCGCAAACTTGAGGAGCAGTTCCGCCAGGCACAGAAGCTGGAGGCCATCGGCACGCTGGCCGGCGGGATCGCGCATGATTTCAATAATATTTTGGGCGCGATCATCGGCTACGTGGAGCTGACCAAGCTGACCCTCGTGGACAACCCGACGGGGGGCCAGCACCTCGACATGGTTCTGCAGGCGGCTCAGCGCGCCGCTGCGCTGGTGCGCCAGATATTGGCCTTCAGCCGCCAGCAGGATCAGCAACGTGTGTCGGTGCAGTTGAGACAAGTGGTGGCGGAGCCGATCAAGCTTTTGCGCGCGACGATTCCGGCGAACATCGAGTTTGATGTCTCGTTTGCCGCCGACCTGCCCATCGTGCAGGCCGATCCGACTCAGGTGCATCAGGTGGTGATGAATCTCTGCACCAACGCAGCCCACGCGATGCGTGATCGTCCGGGGCGTCTTGGCGTGAAGCTGGAAAAGTTTTTGATGGATGCCCGCCAGTCCGAGGTAGGGGTGCGTCTCAAGCCGGGACTTTACGTGCGCATGAGCATCAGCGACACGGGCTGTGGCATGGAGAAAGCGACCCAGGATCGCATCTTTGAGCCATTCTTCACCACGAAGGCGCCGGGCGAGGGCACGGGCTTGGGGTTGTCGGTCGTGCATGGCATCATGCAAAGCCACGAGGGCGCGATCGCGGTGCACAGCCTCCCGGGACAGGGCACCCGGTTTGATTTATATTTTCCGGCGGATGGCACGGTCTCGCTGGAGAAACCGGCTCCCGACCGACCGGAGATTCAGCGCGGAGCCGGGGAGCGGGTTCTCTTTGTCGACGATGAGCCGCCGCTCGCGCAGCTCGCAAATGCAGTTCTTGAAACGCTTAATTACCGGGCTACGTCGGTCTGCAGCGCGGTCGAGGCGCTTGAACTCCTGCGTGCCAATCCGCAGGCCTTTGACGTGGTGATCACCGATCTGAGCATGCCGGGAATGATGGGCACCGATCTGGCCGCCGAACTCCTGGCCCTCCGTCCTGATCTGCCGATAATTCTCACCACGGGATATACGGCCAAGCTCACTCCCGATGTCGTGCAGGCGATGGGCATCCGTGGGCTTTTGCTCAAGCCCTTCACGCTGCACTCGCTCGGGAACGCCGTGCATCGTGCCTTGGCGAAGCGCGACGACTGAGCGTTCCGGTCGTTGTTCTAAAGCCGCCTCCGTGTCATGGGCGCGGTTCCACTTCGCACCTTGCCAGCGGCGGGCGCGCCTTGCTAATTCATTGACCTTTATGCCGACTCTTAAATTCGCCGTTCTTCCTGGAGACTACATCGGGCCCGAGGTCATGACCGAGGCCCTCCGCGTGTTCGCCCACGTGGCGAAGCAGGAAAATCTCACGCTCTCCTACCAGGTCGCCGATGTCGGCGGCGCCGGCATCGACAACCACGGCAAGGCGCTCCCGGACTCCACGCTGGCGCTCTGCCAGCAGGCCGACGCCATCCTCTTCGGCTCCGTCGGCGGGCCGAAGTGGGAGAAACTCCCGCCCAAGGAACAGCCTGAACGCGCCGCACTCCTGCCGCTCCGCAAGGCGTTCAATCTTTTCGCAAACATCCGCCCCGGCCTTCTCTACAAGGACCTCCTCGACGCGTCCCCGCTGAAATCGGAGCGCATCCCCAACGGCATCGATATCGTGTGCATCCGGGAACTCACCGGCGGCATTTATTTCGGCCTTCCGAAGGCCACCACCAAGCTCGAAAATGGCGAGGAGCAGGCCGTCGACACGATGGTTTACAAGACCTCCGAAATCGAACGCATCGCCGAGGTTGCCGCCGTGACGGCCAAGGCCCGCGGCAAGCGCGTGTGCTCCGTGGACAAGGCCAACGTCCTCGAAACCTCCGTGCTGTGGCGCCGCATCGTCACCGCCTATTTTGCCAAGAACCACCCCGAGCTCGCGCTCAGCCACATGTATGTCGACAACGCCGCGATGCAGCTCGCGCGCGATCCCAACCAGTTCGACGTGCTCTTCACGGAAAACATGTTTGGCGACATTCTCTCCGACGAGATGGCGGTGATCTGCGGTTCGCTCGGCATGTTGTCGTCCGCCTCCCTCGGCACGGGCAAAAACTCGCTCGGCCTGCCCTTCGGTCTCTACGAGCCCGCCGGCGGCACCGCCCCGGATATCGCGGGCAAGGGCATCGCGAATCCCTGCGCGCAGATTCTCTCGGTGGCGCTCATGCTCCGTTACAGCTTTGGTCTCGATGCCATCGCTGCGCGTATTGAGGCCGCCGTTCGCAAGACCGTGGCCACCGACGGCGTTCGCACGGGCGACATCGCCTTTGGCAAAACCCCGGTCGGCACGCGTGCCATGGCCGACGCGATCATCGCCAACCTGGGCTGATCGCTGTGATTCGTCGATCTGGTCGAGCGACCAGCAAAGGCCGGCCTTCGGGCCGGCCTTTTTCGTGTGAAAAAGGGGCGATTCGGGCACAAAAAAGCCCGCTTCTTGGAAGAAGCGGGCTTTTTAAAACTGGCGGGATGAACGGGACTCGAACCCGCGACCTTCTGCGTGACAGGCAGACGCTCTAACCAGCTGAGCTATCACCCCGGAAATAGGAAAGAGGGCAGACCGTAGAATCCGCCAAACGACTGTCAAGCGTCCTTTCGGCAGGTTTTTATTTAATTCTTCAACGGTGCTCAAACTGGCTCGCAGTCCTGCAATACCGTGCGCCAGAGCGCGGTTTCCCCCGGTAGACCATGGGCGTCCAACGCCGCGGCGATTTCGGCTTCGGTTGGTTCGATCACCCGGTGCTTCGGATCGTTGGGCAGATCGGGACGCAAACGGCGCGTCAGTGCCCAGCAGGCCCAGGCGCGCCAGCGGCGTTCGTCGCGTCGCGGAGCTTTCAGGCGATCGGCGTAATGTTGAAAATGAACCCGGGGATTGCCGATGAACACGCCTTCGGGTGTATGCGTGAGAAACCACGCCATGGCCGCGTAAGGCATCGGCCACGATTGCACGACCGGGTCGGTGGGGCGGACATCGGCCCCCATCGCCCGGTCAAGGCAGAGGATCGCGCGGGCGGCGAAACCGCGTTGCCACAGGTAGTGACCGTATTCGAGGGCGGTCATATAAAAGTCCGCATCACGTGCCTCGCCGTGGTCGCCGAAGTTGCGCCAGTCCATCTGTGCACGCGGCGTGGGAAGATGGGGGCAGGGAGGCAGAGTGACGCTCATGGATGAATGTGTTGGTAACGGTTCGGCATCCGACGGGTCAACGTCGCCTTTGCCCTTGTCGGAAGAGAGCGGGAGCGCTAACCCTCGACGCGTTTTCCAGGGCGCCTGTAGCTCAGCTGGATAGAGCACCTGCCTTCTAAGCTGGTGGTCGTGGGTTCGAATCCCGCCGGGCGCACCACTTTATGTAAGTTGGCTGTTGCCAGTCTCGCAAAACGCTTGAGCGTAGGGCTTATGGTCAAAATCACGGGTGAATATCAGGGCGATCTACATTGCATCGCCACGCATGGTCCGTCCGGCGGTGTTTTAGTGACGGATGCGCCCAAAGATAATCAGGGCCGTGGAGAGGCGTTTTCACCGACGGATCTGGTCGCCACCGCGATGGCGACCTGCATCGCGACGACCATGGCGATTGTCGCTCGCAAGCAAGGCGTGGAGCTCAAGGGGCTTCGCTATGAAGTCACCAAGGAAATGTCCACCGATGCGCCGCGTCGCATCGTGAGACTGGCGACCACGATCTGGCTGCCGATTGCGAAGACCGGGGCGCTTGCGCAGGCGCTTGAGCACGCGGCTCATCATTGCCCGGTTCATCAGAGTCTGCATCCCGCGGTCGATAAGCCGGTTGTGTTCCACTGGGCCGAATGAGCGCGGACGTGGACAACGTTTCCAAGATCCTGCCACACGCGCTTGCGCCGAAAACACCGGCCGGCTTGGGCGGCTTGCTCACGGAGTTTTGGACGCACTCGCCGATCGGGCTATGCTTGACCGATGATCGCGGGGTCATCGTGGCGACCAATGCCGCGTTTGCCGAGACGGTGGGTTATGCCGTCGAGGAATTGACCGGCTTGCACGTGATGCGCCTGTTTGCGGCCGAGGCCGCCGTGCGCAGTTCAGTCGAGCACGCGGCGTTTATCGCCGGCAATGACGCGGCGACGGCTCAGACTATTTATCTGCACAAAAGCGGCCGTCCGCTGTTCTCGCACGCATCCGACACGCGCGTGCATGCTCCGGACGGACGGGCTTATCGTCTCACCACGCTGGTCGATCTCAGCCGGCAGGTCGAAGGCGTGCAGCAACTGCGCGAGCATCAGCAAGCGGAAAACTTCACCGCGCTCGCGTCCGAGATCAGCAACGATTTCAACAACCTCCTTTCGATCATCCTGGGCTACACGGCGTTTTTGCAGGACGGCGCCTTGGATTCGAATCGGCTCAACACAGTGGTGGGTGGCATCGAGCACGCGGTGCGACGTGCGGCTAATCTTATCCGCCAGACTCTGCATCTGTCGCGTCGTGATGAGCTGTGTTTCCAGCGCATCGCGGTCGGCGAATTTGTGAAGGAGTTCTTCCGCATGACCGGAGAAACACTCACTCCCGGCATCGATGTGACGCTCGATCTTGCGGGTGACCTGCCGCCGGTGTCACTCGATTCGCAGCAGTTCCATCATGTGCTCGCCAATCTGGGGCAGAAGGCGCGCGATCTCACGGGCGAGGGCGGACGCATGGCGTTTACCACGCGGTTGGTGGCCGGGCCGGAAGTGCGCTCGAAATTCTCGGATGCCCGCGAACCCGCCTATGTGATGCTCACGCTGCGCGCCGAGCCATCCGCGGAGGCTTTCATCGAAGGTGAGCGCCCCGGCACCTGGGATGCGGCGCTGCGATTTGCCGAGCGGCGGCGCGACTTGGCCGTGCTGGTGGTGCACAGCATCATGGCCAGCCATCGTGGTTATCTTGAGATCGATACCTGGTCGGGTCCTGCGCTGGTGTTCCGACTTTATCTTCCTGCGTTGTCCGAGCCGGTCGTGATCCCCGAACCTCCGGTCTCCGTGGTTCCGTCTGGAGTTCAGGCCGGGCGCATGGTGCTGGTGGTCGATGACGAGGAAACTCTGTTGCAGGCGCTCAGCTTTATGCTGACCCGAAACGGATTCACGATTATCAAGGCTCGAGACGGCGTGGAGGCGGTCGAGGAGTTTAGCCGTCATGCCGATCGGATCGCCCTGGTGGTGATCGATCTCGGTCTGCCGCGCATGAGCGGCTGGGAAGCCTTTCTGAAGATCAAAGAGCTCTCGCCGCAGGTGAATGCCGTGATCATGAGCGGCCACTTGGAAGCCAATTTGAAGACCGAGATTCTGCGCGCGGGGGCCAAGGGCTACTTGCAAAAACCCTTCGCGTTGAGCGAGGCGTTGACCGAGGTGAAGCGGTTTTTCAAAACCGTGAACTGATCGGGTTCACGGGCGCCCCGTCTTTCGCATTGCGCAGGGTGGGGTGGGCGCGTCTGCTCTCGGTCTCTTTTTATGGCGAAGAAATCCCAAGCGACTTGGGGCGGGCGTTTTACCGCCGGCCCCGCCGAATTGATGCTGAAGTTCAGCGAGTCCGTCTCGTTTGACCACCGGCTCGCGCCGTTCGACATCGCCGGCAGCAAGGCCCACTCCGCCATGCTCGCGCATGTCGGCCTCATCACCGCCAAGGAGCGAGATGCGATCCATGCCGGCCTTGATGCCATCCTCGCGCAGATCGTCGCGGGCAAGTTCACCTGGAGCACGCAACTCGAAGACGTGCACATGAACATTGAGCAGGCGCTCACGAAGAGCGTGCCTGCCGCCGCCAAGCTTCATACTGCGCGCAGCCGCAACGACCAGGTCGCGACCGACATGCGCCTGTGGTTCAAGCATGTCTGCGCCGTTCTCTCCGAGAAGATCCTCGGAGCCCAGCGCGCCATTCTCTCCGTTACCAAGCGCGACGGCGATGTGCTCATCCCGGGCTACACCCATCTCCAACGTGCCCAGCCGGTGTTTCTGTCGCATCATCTGTTTGCCTATTTGGAGATGCTGGAGCGTGACCGCGCACGGTTCGCCGAGGTCGCTGCGCATGCCAATTGGTGTCCGCTCGGCTCCGGTGCGATTGCCGGCACCACGCTGCCCATCGACCGTGAGTTCACGGCGACACAGCTCGGTTTTGTCGATGCCAAGGGGCGTCCGCAGGTCACGCAAAACTCCATGGACACCGTCGCGGATCGCGATCTTTTCATCGAGTTCGCCACGGCCTGCGCTCTCTTCGGTGTGCACATGTCGCGCATCGCCGAGGACCTGATCATCTGGTCCAGCGTTGAGTTCAAATTCATCGACCTGCCTGACACGTTCTGCACCGGCTCTTCGTTGATGCCGCAGAAGAAGAACCCCGACTCCTGCGAACTCCTGCGCGGCAAGTCGGCGCGTCTCCAAGGCAATCTCCACACGTTGCTCACGTTGGCAAAGGGCCTGCCGCTCACCTACAATCGCGATCTCCAGGAGGACAAACCTCCGGTGTTTGATAGTTTTGATCAGACCGCTCTTTGCGCCGACGTGCTCGCTGGCACGATCGAGGGAATGACGATTTTCCGCGAGCGCTGCGCCGAGGCGGTGTCCGATCCCGCGCTGCTTGCGACCGATCTCGCCGACTACTTGGTTGATCGTGGCGTGCCCTTCCGCGAAGCCCACCATGCGGTTGGCTCCGTGGTGAAACTGGCCGAAACGCTCAAGCTCCCGCTCGACAAGCTGCCCACCCCCGAGGTGAAGAAAATTCACCCCGGTTACGCCGATGATTGGGCGGTGGTGTTCAACCTGAAGCGTGCGATGGCCAAGCGCGCCGGCACCGGCATGCCCGGTCCGGCCCAGGTGAAAAAGCAATTCGTCCGCTGGCAAAAGCTGCTGGGCTGAGCCGTTTCGTTTGCCACGCCGGTTCTTTTAATGGCCAAAGTCCGCATCCTCTCCGACCGGGTCGCCAATCAGATCGCCGCCGGCGAAGTGATTGAGCGGCCCGCCGCGGTGGTGAAGGAATTGGTCGAAAACGCCCTCGACGCCGGCGCCACCCGCGTCGAGGTGGAATTTCGGCATGGCGGGCGTTCGCTCATGCGAATCGAGGATAACGGCCACGGCATGTCGCGAGACGATGCGCTTCTCGCGCTTGAACGCCACGCAACCAGCAAAATTTCCGAGGCCGATGACCTTAATCGTCTCGCGAGCTTTGGCTTCCGCGGCGAGGCGCTCCCGTCGATCGCCAGCGTATCCCGTTTCATCTTACAGACCCGCGAGGCGGGCTCCGACGTGGGTTCGGAGATTCTCGTCAACGGCGGCAAGTTTGTCCACGTGCGCGACTGCGGTCGCCCCGTCGGAACGCGCATCGAGGTGTCGCAATTGTTCAATTCGGTGCCGGCGAGACGCAAGTTCCTCAAAACCGATCAAACCGAGGCCGCGCATATCATCACGGGCGTGCGGCTCTATGCGTTGGCGTTCCCCAAGGTGGCCTTCACGTTGATCGAGGACGGCCGCGTGATCTTTCGCTCGCCGGAGTGCGCCGATCTGCTCGGACGCGTGACGGAGATTTTCGGACGCCAGCTCGCCAACCAGCTCACGCTGATCGAGACGGCGGAGAACGGCATGAAATTGAGCGGTCTCATCGGACTGCCGGGGCAGGGCAGGTCCACGCGGCACGAGATGATCACGTTCATCAACCAACGTCCGGTCGATAGTCGCGCGATCAATTACGCGCTGATCGAAAGCTATCACGAGTCGTTGCCGAAGGGGCGGTATCCGCTGGCGTTTGTCTTTTTCGAGATCGATCCGGCGGCGGTCGATGTGAACGTGCATCCGTCGAAGCGTGAAGTGCGCTTCCGTTCGGAGACAGCCGTGCGAGGCTTCATCATCCGAAGCGTGCTGCACCGGTTGCGGGAGTTGTCGGATGTCGCCGGGCCGGTTCCCGTCTTGCAGCAGGTGGACGTGACGCCGCCTCCGTTTGCGACGCCACCGACGGTGGTGTTGCCGAAGCTCGTGGCGGTTCCGCCGGCGAGCATCGAACGGCGCGTTTCAGACAACACGCCCCACCTTCCAACTCCAACTTCTGCGCCCGCCGCTCCGATCATTCGACCTTCGTCATTGGACATTCGTCATTCCCGCTCGCCCGAGCCGGTGCCGGCACCGGCGACTCCCGCATGGCGATTTCTTGGTCTGGCCCACGGTGCCTACGCCCTCTTTGAGACGCGCGCCGGTCTGTTGTTGCTCGACCGTCGCGCGGCCCACGAGCGCATCTGGTTTGAGCGGCTCCAGCAGCAGTTCAGCGACGGCACGGTGCCCAGTCAGCGGTTGCTGCTGCCTCTGCCAATGGAACTCGATCCCATCGCGAGCGCGCTCTTGTTGGATCGTTTGGAGTTTTTGAACGGTCACGGCTTCGGGGTCGTTGAGTTTGGACGCAATTTTTTCCGCATCGAGGGCGTGCCCGCGTGGATGGAGCCGGCCGACGCCGAACCGTTTGTGCGCGAGTTGCTCGGAGCCTTGCGCGATGGGCGCTTACAGGAGCGTCGGCTGGATGTCGCTCGCGAGCAACTGGCCCGCCTGGCCGCTGCCCGCGCCGTGCGTTTGGGCGAGGTTGCCAACGAAAGCGCCATGCTCGCACTGGTCGCGCAATTATTCGCCTGCCGTTCGCCGCTGACCAGTCCGGGTGGCACGCCTACTCACGTGGAGTTGAGTCATGGCGAGCTGGCCCGCCGGTTTCAGCGGTGACATTGAGGTGACGTTCCTTTTTAGCCTGTTATTCACCCTTTAATCATAGAAAGAACCTGACGACTCTCCGCTTACTGGCACGCTTCCTGTTGTTCCTTTCAAATCCTCACTCAATTTCACATGGCTGTATCTACCAAATCGAAGAAGACAAAGACTCAAGCTGCTCCTGAACAATCCGTTCCGCATGTTAATGGCGTGGAATGTGGCAGTCTTAAACAAGCCATCCTGCGCAATCTTACGTTCACGCTCGCGCGCGATCTTAACACCGCCAAGCCGCGCGACTGGTGGATCGCCACCTCGCTGGCCGTGCGCGAAAACATCCTCGCCCGCCTCATCACCACCCAAGGCGAGCACAACAAGAAGAACGTCCGCCGCCTGTATTATCTCTCGCTCGAATATTTGATGGGCCGCCTGTTTGAGAACAATCTCTACAACACCGGTCTCTACGACGAAGCCCGCGTCGCGTTGAAGGAGCTCGGCGTCGATTGGGAAACGGTTCGCGAGAGCGAAGTGGACATGGGCTTGGGCAACGGCGGTCTCGGTCGTCTGGCCGCGTGCTTCCTCGACTCACTGGCCACGCTCGACTTGCCCGCCATTGGCTACGGCATCCACTACGAGTTCGGTCTTTTCAAACAGGAGTTCGTCCACGGTCATCAAGTCGAGCATCCCGACAACTGGATGATCTTCGGCACGCCGTGGGAAATCGTGCGGCCCGAATACACGACGGACGTTCACATCTATGGCCGCGTGGAAAACGTCTTCGACGATAAGGGCAACTCCCGTCCGAGCTGGGTGGATGCCAAGACCATCCTTGGCGTTCCCTACGATATTCCAATCGCCGGTTACGGCACCGGGACGGTCAATCTCCTCCGTCTCTGGGCTTCGCGCTCCACCGAAGAATTCGACCTCGTTGCGTTCAACAGCGGCGGCTACGTCGATGCCGTGCGCGAGAAGGCCATCGGTGAGACGGTCTCGAAGGTGCTTTACCCGAACGACAAGACCGAAAACGGCAAGGAACTGCGCCTCGTGCAGCAATATTTCTTCGTGGCATGCTCGCTCCGCGACATCATTCGCCGCCACTTCCGCCACGCCGGCAACTCGTGGGCGAACTTCGACGCCAAGGTCGCCGTGCAGCTCAACGACACCCATCCCGCGGTCGCTGTCGCCGAGCTTCTCCGCATCCTCCTCGATGAACATAACTTCACCTGGGAAACCGCGTGGGAAATCGTCACGAAGACTTTCGGTTACACCAACCACACGCTTCTGCCCGAAGCGCTCGAAAAGTGGGGCGTTCCTCTCTTCACCCGCGTCCTTCCGCGCCACGCGCAGCTCATCTTTGAGATCAACCGTCGTCTCATGGAAGTCGTCGAGGCCAAGTGGCCCGGTGACAACCGTCGCAAATCCCTTCTCTCGCTCGTCGAAGAGGGCGGCGCGAAGGCCTTCCGCATGGCGAATCTCGCCGTGGTCGGCTCGCATGCGGTCAACGGCGTCGCCGCTCTGCACACCGAGTTGCTGAAGAAGGATCTTTTCCCGGATTTCGACGCGCTTTATCCGGGTAAATTCCAGAACAAGACCAACGGCATCACGCCCCGTCGCTGGCTGCTTGATTGCAACCCTCGCCTCTCCGCGCTCATCAGCTCGAAACTTGGCGCCCCGACGGTTTGGGCTCGCGATCTCGACGTCCTGCGCGGACTCGAAAAATTCGCCGACAAGGCCGATTTCCAAAAGGAGTTCATGGCTATCAAGCGCGCCAACAAGGAAGATCTCGCGGTGGTCATCAAAGACCAGTGCGGTGTCGACGTGTCGCCCGACGCACTCTTCGACGTGCAGATCAAGCGCCTGCATGAATACAAGCGCCAGCATCTGAATCTGCTGCACATCCTGACGCTTTACCGCCGCCTCCTACAGAATCCGTCTCTGGACATCGTGCCTCGCGTGTTTGTCTTCGGAGCCAAGGCAGCCCCCGGCTACGACCTCGCGAAAAACATCATCCGCGCGATCAACGTGATCGGCGACCGCATCAACAAAGACGCGCGCATCCAGGGTAAATTGAAGGTCGCCTTCCTGCCCAACTATCGCGTGTCGCTGGCCGAACGCATCATTCCCGCCGCCGATCTGTCCGAGCAGATCTCGACGGCCGGCAAGGAAGCCTCCGGCACGGGCAACATGAAGCTCGCCCTCAACGGCGCCTTGACCATCGGCACGCTGGACGGTGCCAATGTCGAGATCGGCGAGGAGGTCGGCGACGACAACATCTTCATTTTCGGCCTCAAGGTGCCTGATGTGGAGTCGCTCGACGCAAAGGGCTACAATCCGTGGAACTACTATGCTGCCGATGACGAGCTTCGTGCGGTCATTGACTGGCTCGGTTCCGATTACTTCACGCCCGGCGAGAGCCATGCCTTCGGTGCGTTGCATCACAGTCTGCTCGACGGTGGAGACCCGTATAAGGTGCTCGCGGATTACCGTTCCTACGTGCTGGCCCACGAAAAAGTGGACGCCGCGTATCGTGATTCGGCCCGTTGGGCGAAGATGGCCATCCTCAACACCGCCCGTGTCGGCAAGTTCTCGAGCGATCGCACCATTCGCGAATACGCGAAGGAGATCTGGAATCTGCCTTCGGTCGCGGTTTGATTGAAATAAGTGCAGCGTGGCTGCGCGATGAGCGGCGAGCGAACCCGTAAAAAGGGCGCTCGCCGCTTTTTGTTTTATGGATGCCTGGCTTGCGCACTTCAGTGGTATTCCCGGGCGGGCCCCTCCGGTGATGGCCGGAACACCTAAAAAGGCATTGCTCTGACTGGCAGGCCCTTGCTCTATCTTGGCTTTTCCCATGGCCAAGCCCTCGCTGATCCAAGACTTTGAACGCGCCGGACAAGGGCACGTTTTCTCCTTCTATAACGAGCTTTCTCCCGAAGCGCAAAAGACGCTCCTCGCCGAGGCTGCCGAGATCGATCTCGCTGAAATCGATCGCCTCACGCGGACCTTGCTCGCCAAGGATGCGGCGACTGGCGTGGACCTCACCGGACTGGCTCCCGCGCCTTACGAACGTCGCCCTGAAAACGGTGGCGATGCACAGGCATGGAGCTCCGCCAAAACGGTCGGTGAAGCGGCGCTGCGAGCCGGTCGCGTGGCCGCGTTCACCGTCGCGGGCGGGCAAGGCACGCGTCTGGGTTACGACGGACCGAAGGGCACGTTCCCGGTCACGCCGATCAAGCAGAAGACTCTTTTCCAGGTGTTCGCCGAAAAAGTGCGCGCCGCCGGCGTGCGTTATGGCAAGCCGCTCCACTGGTTCATCATGACGAGCAACATGAACCACGCGGCGACGGAGGCGTTTTTCACGCGGCACAACTTTTTCGGACTCGCGCCGACTCACGTGCATTTCTTCCGCCAGGGCCGTATGCCCGCAGTGACGCCCGAGGGTAAAATCATGCTCGAAACCAAGGGCTCCATTGCCATGTCCCCCGACGGACACGGTGGCTCGCTCCGCGCGCTCGACCGCAGTGGCGCGCTCGACCTCATGGAGAAAGAGGGCATCGACATCCTCAGTTATTTCCAGGTGGACAACCCTCTGGTCCGCGGCATCGACCCGACCTTCATCGGGTGGCACGTCCTCCGCGGTTCCGAGATGTCGAGCAAGATGGTCGCCAAAGCTTACGCCGGGGAAAAAGTCGGCCACTTCTGCGTGCAGAACGGCCAGAACATCGTGATCGAATACTCCGACCTGCCGAAGGATTACCAGGAGCAGATCGATCCCGCGACCGGCGCGCTGCGCTACATCGCCGGCAGTATTGCGATCCATATTCTCGATACGAAGTTCATCCGCCGCATGGCGCGTGGCGACAATTCGCTGCCGTTCCATCGCGCCGATAAGAAGATCCCGACCGTCGATGCGTCCGGCAAGCCGGTGAAGCCCGAGAAGGCCAACGGCGTTAAGTTCGAGATGTTTGTCTTCGACGCACTGCCGTTCGCCAAGAACCCCGTCATCATTGAGACGCGTCGCGAGGATGATTTTTCTCCGGTGAAGAACGCCGAGGGCTTGGATTCGCCGAAGACCTGCCGCGACGACCAACTCCGCCAATTCGTCCGCTGGTTCAAGGCCAACGGGGCCGCCGTCGCCGCGGACGCCACCGGACTTCCGCCCTTTGCGGTCGAGGTGTCGCCGCTCTTCGGTTACGACGAGGATTCGTTTGCCGATGCCTGGGCGAAGTTACCGTCCAAGCCCGTAGTCCAAGCCGGTCACTATCTCGAATAATCCGCCAATCATAACCGCATGAGCACTCTCTCCACGATCCAGGCCGCCGGTAAGGCCGGCCAACTGCTTCCTTCGACGGTCCAGAACCTCACCACTTGGCTGGCGGCTTCGCTGCCAGCGTGGGCGGTTGCGAGCATTGATGAACTTGTGGCCAAGGGGGCTTGGGATGAGCTCAATAATCGCTTCTTTCGCGACCTTGAGTTCGGCACGGGCGGTATCCGCGGACGCACCATCGCGCACCTGCCAACCACGACTGAGACGGGCACGCCCAATGAGCTGGGCACGCCGGCATATGCAGCCATCGGCAGCAACATCCTTAACGATTTCACGCTTACCCGCGCGACGGTCGGGCTCTTCCGTTACACCAAGAAATACCTGACGCAGGCCGGTCGCGCTGAGGTGCCTTCGCTCGTGATTGCCCACGACGTGCGCCACTTCTCGCGTCACTTCTGCGAACTTGCGGCCTCCGCATGGACGAAGCTGGGCGGTAACGCCTACATTTTCGAAGGACCTCGTTCCACGCCGCAGCTCAGCTTCACGGTTCGGTATTTGAAGGCTCATGCCGGCGTGGTCATCACGGCCAGCCACAATCCTCCGCACGACAACGGTTTTAAGGCATACTTCGAAGATGGCGCCCAGGTGGTTTCCCCGCACGACTCGGGCATCGTAGCCGAGGTGAACGCGGTGCCGCTTACCGAGCTGGCCGCGTTTCTCGACAAAGACCTCGCTCGCGTGGTCACGCTGGGCCGTCCGGCGGACGACGCCTACCTTGCCGTTGCAACCAAGGCGGCGATCGATGCCTCGGTTTTTAAGAAGACGAACCTCAAGGTCGCCTTCACCAGCATCCATGGCACGGGTGGCGTGATGTCGGTTCCTCTGTTGGTGCATGCCGGTGCCGAGGTGCACGAGGTGAAGCAGCAAATGGCGTTCGATCCTCGTTTCCCGACCGTCAAATCGCCGAACCCTGAGAATGCCGAGGCGTTGAAGCTGGCGATGGAGATGGCGGAAAAGAACGATTACGACCTCGTGCTCGCGACGGACCCCGATTGCGACCGCATGGGTGTTTCGGTTCGTGGTAAAGACGGCAAACAGCATTTGCTCACCGGCAACCAGATCGGCGCGCTGCTGGCCGAGTATCGACTCACCAAATACAAGGAGTTGGGCGTCATCCCCGCCGCCGGTTCCGATCGCGTGGCGATCGTGAAGACCTATGTGACCACGTCGCTGCAGGACGCGGTGGGCCGCGGCCACGGAGTCAAAGTCATCAACACGCTCACCGGCTTCAAGTGGATCGCCGCCAAGATCAAGGGCTACGAAGATCAGCTGAAGGGCGCTCTGCTCAAGGAGCAGGGGATCGCGCTCGATTACGACGCGACGCCGTTTGAGACGCGCGCCAAGCTGCTCCAGAAGCACAGCACGTTCTACGCGTTTGGTTGCGAGGAGAGCTACGGCTATCTCCCCAACGACTATGTGCGCGACAAGGATGGCAACGCGGCGTGCTTGATGTTTGCCGAGTTGTGCGCGGCGGTGAAGGCGCAGGGTAAAACCGTGCCGGAGTATCTCGACGAGGTTTATCTCAAATACGGCTTCTACCTCGAAGGTGTCATCAATCTTTACTACGAAGGCGCGAGCGGTGCGGCGAAGATCAAAAACATCCTTCAGACCTACCGCTCGGCTCCGCCGAAGGCGTTCGGCGACGTGGCGGTGACGAAGTTCCAGGACTTTGGCGTCGAGGTCTTCAAAGACTCCGACGGCGAGGCGATCCCGAAGCAGGATCTCTATCTGGTCACGCTGGCCAACGGCTACAGTTTCGCGGCGCGCGGGAGCGGCACCGAGCCGAAGATGAAGTTCTACGTCTTCGCGAGCGCACCGGTAAAGACAGCCGCCGAGCTGGCGACTGTGAAGGCGCAGGTGAAAGCCGAACTCGACCGTGTGAAAGCGCTGATCGAGGCGGACGCGCAGTCCCGCGCAGGTTGATACGATCAAGGCGCAAAAAAGCCCGGCCATTTCGGCCGGGCTTTTTTGTGAACTCGCGACTCGTTTAGACGAGGAGCAGGGCTGGACTTTCCAACACCGCTTTAAGCGCGGACAGGAACTGTGCGCCGACGGCGCCGTCAACGACACGGTGGTCGGCGGAGAGGGTCAGCGTGAGCGTCTGGCCGACCACGATCTGGCCGTTTTTGACGACCGGCTTGGTCACCGTGGTGCCGACGCCGAGGATGGCGGCGTTGGGCGGGTTGATGATCGGGAGGAACTTCGGAATTCCCATCATGCCAAGGTTGGATACGCAGAAGGTGCCGCCAGTGAACTCGGCGGGCGAGAGCTTCTTGTCCTTGGCCTTCTTGCCGAGGCTCTTGGCTTCCTTGCTGATCTCAAAGACGGACTTGTCGTGGGCGTTGAAGACGACGGGCGTGATGAGACCATCGGGCAGCGCAACGGCGAAGGAGACGTTGGCGGAGGCGTGGTAGCGGATCTCGGTGCCATGCCAGGAGGCGTTGACATCGGGCACACGGCGAAGCGCTTCGGCGCTGGCCTTGAGGATGAAGTCGTTGACGGAGAGCTTAACTCCGGCGGCTTCGAGTCCCTTGTTGAGCTGCTCGCGGAGGGCGAGGAGTGGCTCGGCGTCGATCTCGATCTCGAGGTAGAAGTGCGGGATGGTGGTCTTCGACTCGAGCAGGCGCTTGGCGATGACGCCGCGCATGGTGGAGACGGGGACGGCGCGTTCCTGCTGGACGGGGCCCTTGGCGCCGACGGTGCCGCCGGCGAAGGAAGCGGACGGACCGGAGCTCTTGGCGGCCGCGGCGGGCTTGGGGTTCTTGGCGGCGGCCTCGATGTCGGCGCGCACGATACGACCACCGGGGCCGGAGCCGGTCACCGTGGAAGCATCGACGCCTTTTTCGGCAGCGAGCTTCTTGGCGAGGGGGGAAATCTTCACGCGTTCACCATCGGCGCGGGGGGCTGCGGCGGGCGCGGCCGGAGCGGCCGGAGCGGCCACGGGAGCGGGAGCAGAGTGGGCGACTTCGGCCTGTTTTTTCTCGGCGGAGGCGGCTTGCTGGGGAGCGGCTTCGGCTTTGGCGGCGGGAGCGGTGGGTTGCGCGGCGGGGGCTTCGACGACTTCTCCGGGTTTGCCGACGGCGCAGAGCGGGGCGCCGATGGCGACTTGCGAACCGGCTGGAGAGAAAATCTTCAGCAGGGCGCCGTCGAAGAAGCATTCAAGCTCCATGGTCGCCTTGTCGGTTTCGACCTCGGCGAGCATGTCGCCGGATTTAACGACGTCGCCTTCTTTTTTGAGCCACTTGACCAGCGTGCCCACCGTCATGGTGTCGCTGAGTTTCGGCATTTCGATGATGTTGGCCATTCGGAGTAGTCTTTAGCTGAGAACTGGAGGTGAGAGTGGGTGCCGCGTGAGTCTTGATCAGGCGAGGGCGGCGAGGGCGGCTTTGAGGACGCGTTGCGGGTTGGGGAGCTGCTCGACTTCGACGGGCGGGCTGTAGATGGCGGGCGCGTCAATCGTGGCGAGGCGGTGGATCGGGCCGTCGAGCTCGTCGAAGGCCTCGCGTTGGATCATGTAGGCGAGCTGCGAACCGACGCTGGCGAAGGGCTTCTGCTCCTCGACGATGAGCACGCGATGGGTCTTCTTCACGGAGGCAAGCACGGTGTCGATGTCGAGCGGGCGAATGGTGCGCAGGTCGACGACTTCGACCGAGACGTCGTGTTCCTTTTCGAGGATGTCGGCGGCGGCGAGCGAGTGGAGAACGCAACGGCCATAGGTGACGATGGTGAGATCGGTGCCTTGGCGCTTCACATCGGCGACGCCGAGCGGAATGACTTCTTCGGTATCGGGAACTTCGCCCTTGTCGCCGTAAAGAATGGTGTTCTCCAGGAAGAAGCAGGGATCGTTGTCGCGAATGGCGGATTTGAGCAGGCCTTTCGCGTCGCGAGCAGTGGCGGGCACGATCACCTTCACGCCAGGGTGGTTGGCGAGGACGTTTTCGGGGGTGTGGGAGTGGGTGGCGCCGACGTTGGTGCCGCCGTTGGCGGGGCCGCGGATGACGATGGGGCAGTTGATGAGACCGCCGGACATGTAACGGACATTGGCCGCGTTGTTGAGGATCTGGTCGAAGGCGACAGAGTAGAAAGACCAGAACATGAGCTCCATCACGGGACGGATGCCGAGCATCGAAGCGCCCACGCCCATGCCGATGAAGCCGGCTTCGGAGATGGGCGTGTCGACGATGCGGTCGGGGCCGAATTTTTCGAGGAGGCCTTCGGAGACCTTGTAGGCTCCATGGAATTGGGCGACTTCCTCACCCATGAGGACGACGTTTTCGTCGCGGGCGAGTTCTTCGGCAAGGGCGGCGCGGATGGCTTCGCGGTAAGTAAGGACGGCCATTTGGAAAGATATAAATTAAGGCTGGGAGTGGGTGACCGGGGAGTCGGCTTATTCGAAGAAAAGGCGGCCCTTGGAGGTGCGCTTGTCGGGATTGTCAGTTTCCCAATACACGTCTTTTTGGATGTCGTCCGGAGTGGGGAAGGGGCTGGCTTCGGCGAAGTCGGCGGCGAGTTCCGCCTCGGCTTTGGCTTCGGTGTCGATCTGCTCGATCAGGGCTTCGGTGAGAACGCCTTCATCTAGGAGCTTTTTCTGGAAGAGCTGGATCGGATCTTTGGTGCGCCGGTATTCCTCGATCTCTTCGCGGGTGCGGTAGGTCTTGTCCGGATCGGCGACGGAGTGGCCGCGGTAGCGATAGGTGTCGATTTCGACGACTGCGGGCTGGTGCTTTTCGCGGGCGAGGGTGAGGAACTTGTCCATGGTGGCGCGGACCTCGTAAACATCATGGCCGAAACAGGTGCCCCAATTCATGCCGTAAGCCTCGGCACGCTTCGCGAGACCAGGGCCGGCGGAGGATCGTTCTTGGCTGGTGCCCATCGAATAGCCGTTGTTTTCGATCACGAAAATGACGGGAAGATTCCACAAGGCGGCGAGGTTGTAGGCTTCATGGACGGCGCCTTGATTGACCGCACCGTCACCCATGAAGGCCATCGCTGCACCTTTGAGTTTCTTGTATTTGAGGGCATAGGCGAGGCCGGTGCCGAGGGGAATCTGGCCGCCGACGATACCGTGGCCGCCCCAGTAGTTGAGCGAGGGGGCGAAGTAGTGCATCGAGCCGCCTTTGCCTTTGGAGCAGCCGGTGATTTTGCCATAGAGTTCGGCCATCAACGCCTTGGTGTCCATGCCGACAGCCATGGCGTGGCCGTGATCGCGATAGGCGGTGATCACATGGTCGTCCTTGCCCATGAGTGAGCAGCAGCCCACGGCGACCGCTTCCTGACCGATATAGAGGTGGAGAAAGCCGCCGATCTTTTTGGCCTGATAAGCGCGCAGGGAGCGCTCTTCAAAACGGCGGATGCGAACCATCTTCCGGTGAAGCTCAATTTTTTCTTCCTTGAGGAGCTTCGCGTTGATTGGCGCCGAAGAGGACTGGCTGGCGCAAGCGACATTGGATTCGTCTTTGGGCTCGGCGGTGGGGACTGCTTTTTTGCTCACAGGTAGAGTCGTGTTGAGTGTTAAAAGAAGAAGTCTTTGGGAGACCGATAAGAAATCAAGTGTTGTTTAAGCCGATACGCCCCTAACCGGCGCTGGCGGCGTGATTTGTTCGATGGTGATTTGAAGGGCGGAGGCGGGGTGGCAGTCGGCACGCAGCGCAACGAAGTGGTCATGATGGCGGTCATAAATCGGCCAGAGCGCCGTGCGATCCGTCTCAGGCAGGGGCAGGGTGTCGATTTCGTCGCGAGCGAAGAACCCGAACCGGCCTTCGGCCATGGCGGGTGGCAATGATGAAATGGGGCGTTTGCACTCGAAGAGAAAAAGCAGCCAGTGGGCGTCCCCCTCATAGGCTTTTTCCGCAATCATCGCGAAGAGGTGCAAATCCGCGGGCATGATTTCCAATCCGGTCTCCTCGCCCGTTTCACGTGCCGCGCATTCAAAGGGTGATTCTCCGATCGCCGTTTCAAGTTTGCCGCCAATCGGACTCCATGAGCCAAGATTGGGTGGTTTGGCTCGGAGGAGCAGCAGGTGTTCCCCTCTGTCATTTTTGATGAATACAAGCACTGCAATCTTGTGGGAGAGAGGCGGAATCATGATGGCGAGTTCAACGAATGGGAAAAAATATTATGCCGGTTGAGGACTTTGAGCGTGACGGAGACATCGCGATGCACAATGTTTTGCAGCCATTCCCCAAGCATGAAACCCCTTACATGTCGTGTTTTGTTGTGCGCGTGTGCACTCTTGTTTTCAGTCGTTGCTCCTGCCTCCGCCCAGACCGCCGCTCCGGCGCCGATCGAAGTGAACACCGTCCGTTTCAATACGGTGCGCTCTGGATCGAGTTCCTGGTATGAGGCGGAGATCGAGGTCCAGCCGAAGGGCCCTCAGCCGGTGGACAACCGCAATTTCATCAATCGCGTCAAGGTCACTCTTAATTTGGGGATTTTCAGCGTGAAGGCTCCACAGTCCGCCAAGGTCCCGGATACCTTCTATCGCGCCTCGGCCGAGGCGGTGGCGGTCGAGGCCACTGGCGGCAAGACGGTGTTTCGCTTCTATCTGCCCCCCGAGATCGTAAAACGCGACCAGATCACCGGCGATCAGAGATTCTACCTCGTCGAGCTGTTTGTGGACGGCAAGGCGCTGCCGCTTACGAAGTCCAACGTTTCGTCGACCATGAACTCTTCCGCTCTGGTGGAGGGTTTTCGCAACAAGGCTTCGTCCGAAGCCGGTGCCAACGATGGCATCCTGTTGCCTCAGTATCTGACCCCGTTCGCTTACGTCGGCTCTCCCCCGGCTCCTTCCTTCATCCGGAACGAGCCTGTGCGCTGATCTGTTGTAGGTAATTAGATTCTACTTGCTGGCGGTCAGCACTTCTGAAATCGACTCCATTTCCCCTATGTCATCCCCCCGTGTCTTTGCTGTGGACAGCGGCGCCGGTCATGTTGCTTGCGGTGTATTTACCTCCGCGAAAAACGGTCGGCTCGTGCTGGAGCAGTTTGCTTTGGAATCCTTTAATCCAGATGCCTCGCTTGAGGCTCAATGGACTGAGTTGGTCTCCCAGTCATTGGCAGCCGCCGACAGGCGTGCCGGTGCTTCCGGCTCTGCCGTGCTTTCACTTCCGGGGCATCTCACCCTGACGAAGTTCGTGAAGACCCCCGCGGTCGACAAGACCAAGCGTGACAAGGTCATTCAATTTGAGGCCCAGCAAAATATTCCTTATCCACTGGCCGAAGTGGTGTGGGATTATCAGACCATCAGCGACGACAGCCTGGATCTCGAGGTGATGCTCGCGGCTGTTAAGGTCGATGTTGTCGAGGCGCTTTGTCATTCGGTCCGTGGCGCCGGGGTCTCGCCGTCCGTGGTCCTGCCCGCAACGGTTGCCTTGTATCGTTCATTTAAATACAACTACCCCGACGCGACCGGCACGTCGCTGGTGGTGAATATTGGTGCGCATTCGACCAATCTTTTGTTCATCGATGGATCGCGTTTTTTCATACGCACAATCGCGCTGGCGGGCAACAGTGTCACCCAGTCGATCGCCGACGAGTTGAAGCAGGAATTTTCGCACGCCGAGAGCCTCAAGCTCCAGGTTCTGGGTGGCACCAGCGATCTTCCCGAATCTTCGCCAGCACGCACGACGGTTTTGCATGCGGCCCAGTCGTTCATCGGTCGTTTGCACATGGAGATCACCCGATCCACGGTGAACTATCGTCGTCAAAGCGGTTCGGAACAGCCGGGCGTAATCTATGTCACCGGTGGCGGTTCTTTGGTGCCGGATCTCATCACGGTGCTCGCCGAGAAATTGAAGACGCGTGTCGAGTCCTTCGATTCGTTGCGCAATGTCGAAGTCGCCCCTTCGGCGGCGTCGGCGCGTGATTATTCCGCTGTTTTGGCCGATCTCGTGGGTTTGGCGATCGGAACGCCTGCGGGTGAAAAGGCGTTCACGCTGCTTCCTCCGGCGATTGGAAACGCCCTCGCGTTTCGTAAGCAGCAACCCTTTTACGTGGGTGCGGTCGCCTTGTTCGCAGCGGCACTGGCACTTCCCGTTATTCATTTCAATCGCAGTGCCGCGACCGCTGGAGAGCAGGTTCGTGTGATCGAAGCACGGTTACAGCCGCTTCGCGCGCTCAAGGATGCCGATGTCCGTAACCTTGAGAAAATCGAGGTCATTAAAAAAGAAATCGGCGCTATCCAGGGCCTGGTGGAATCCAAATCCAATTGGATCAATTTCTTCACCGATCTGCAGGAGCGTTTGTATAAGGTTGAAGACGTGTGGCTGGAGAAGCTTCAAGTCTTGCGTCCACTCGTCGAAGAAACCGTTGCACCCGCAGCGTCCTTCGGTGGTGAAGCGCCCGAGGCGAGTGTGACTCCCGCTGCTTCCGTGATTCGTCTCAATCTGAGCGGACGTCTTCTCGACCGGGCGAATCCCGTTTCAAAAGTAAGTCCGGAATCACTGAACCGCGTGCGTTCGCTCCTCGCGAGTTTCGCTGATTCTCAGTTCATTCTGTCTGTTGAGAAGGAAACCTTTAATACCAACCAGCCGGGTATCCTGAGCTTCGACTTTATTCTGGTCGTTGATCCCAAGAAACCGCTCTGAACCCCGACCATGGCCAGCTTTAAAACTAATCCTGTTTACTTCTCCCTGATCGGGCTGCTTGGCCTGACCGTTGCCGCGGCAGGGTGGGGGATTTATGACCGCCATTCCGCAGCTGACAAAGCTGTCGCGCAGCTTGCCCAAAAACGTGCCGAGCTGCGCGCCCTGCAGGCGGTGAAACCTGTTCCCAGCGAAGCAAGCAAAGCGGCCGTCGAGGCTGATTTGCGCCGCACGGAAGCCGCTTTGGCGACCATGCGAGACGAGCTCAAGGGACGTGGTCCCGTTGCCGAAAACCTGCGCCAAGCCTCGGTGCCCTCCGAGCCCACGGATGTCTTCTTTAACTTGGAGACCTTTGTGGAAAAAATGCGCCAGAAGGCGCAAACGTTGGAAGTGAAGGTCAAACCCGACGAGCGTTTTGGCTTCTACACATATGATCGCACCGGTCCTGATCGCGATCTGATCCCCAAGGTATTCCGTCAACGTTTGGTTGCCGAGTATCTGGTGGATGCCCTGCTTGAGGCGCGTCCGAGCGAATTATTGTCGCTCCAACGTGAACGTCCTCTGACCAAGGCTGAACTGGATGCGGCCGCCGCCGGCCAGTCTCGTTCGGCCACTGCGAGCACGACCCAAGGTGCTGCCGATTTTTTCGAAATCGATCCCCGTATTTCCGCTCGTGTGCCCGGCTTCGTCGGCGCGACGGCGTTCCGGCTCACCTTTGTCAGTGAAACGGCAGCCCTGCGCACGCTGTTGAACAAACTCGCCACGTTTGAACTGCCGCTGGTTGTGCGTGGCGTAGAGGTCGAGCCTATCTCCAAATCGGCTGCAACCGCTCAGCCTGCCCAAGCGAATACATTGAGCAGTATTTTCGGAGCGGTGGCTAGTGCGACCGCCCCGGTCGAACCCGCCAAACCGAAGCCGCTCGTTGATAAAGTCCTTTCTAAATTCACGGTCACAGTCGAATTGATCGACTTGGTCGAAGCCCCCGCGACTGAAGCTACCCCGACTACCTGACATGGCCGCCAAATCTCAAGATAAAATTCTGTTCGGCGCAGCATTGCTCCTGTTGCTGGCATCCGCCGGCTGGATGGCGCTGCAAGGCTCCAAACTTTCACAGCTGGACGATTCGAATGTCGTTAATCCGACATCAACCGATTATATGGCCGCAGGCATCGACGCACCCACGGTGGCCACTAAAACTTGGCCCAAGGCTGGTGGTCAATCCAGCGGCGCCGAGTGGATCTACGATGTATTCACTCCTCCGGAAATCTACTACGATGCCGTAAGCAAGAAATTCAGCGTCACCCCGCCCGTGCCACCCCCTGTAGATCCGGTAGTGGAGGCGCCCTTTGGTGTCGAACTGGTCCAGATCAAACCGGACGCCTTCAAGCTCCAGCTGGTTGGTTATATCGGCTCAGAAGGGGACTACCGTGGAACTTTCGAAAACACAGTTTCGGGTGAGACGGTGATTGGACGCGCGGGCAAAACCATTCCCAGCCTTGGTCTGATGATCAAGAGTTTCGAGGTTAAGAAAATCACGATCACGTCCAAGGACAGCATGGACACTTACGTCACTGAGGCGATTGCCGTGGTGGTGGATACCAAAACCGGTGACCAGGTTACTCTCACTAACAAGCACCGCAGCATCAGTGGTGAGCCGTTCGCCGTTCTCAAGGCCGATGGCAGCGATCAACCCGTCCCCTACCGGGCAGGTGCGACCTTTCAAGTCGGGACGGCTAAATACACGGTTGTAAGTGTCACCGTGGAGCCGCCATTGGCCGAGGTTCGCAAGGAATCGCCTGATTTGAAGGAACCGATCACCAAGACCTTGACGCCGTTTGTTCCTGCCGCCCCACTTCCTGACTCCCCTGCTGCAGAGACTCAGAAACCGGCACCTGCCACCTCTTTCCCGTTTGGCACCTGAACCCTATCCCTTCCGCATTACTTAGTATCTCCCCAGATATCAGAGCATCTCCTAAATGAAAAAGCTAAAGCTCCCCAAATCGCTTCTTGTCACGTTGGCCACACCTGCGCTTGTGGCGCTCGTTGTGCCGGCCGGGCACGCCATTGCCCAAGGCCAAACCGAGACCAAAATCCGGCTTATGGCCGACGCCCTCCGGGCCCGTGACAGCGGTGATCTTGAAACGGCCAAGAAGAACTTGGAAGAGCTGCTCGCTCTCGCCCCCAATGATTCCACGGTTCAGCGTTTGCTCGCGGGTGTGAATGCGTCGATTGCGTCTGCCGCCTCCGGCGCTGCTGTCGCCGACGCTGCTCCGGCCCCGACCGCTTCGGAGCCTGTGAAAGTAAGCTTCCCTCCGGCTGCGCCGAAAGAGGGCGAAGTTGCTGTTGTGAAAACTCCCGAGGAGCAGGCGCTTTCCCAGGCTGAAGCCATGGCGAAGCAAGAAAACCAGCGCCTCAAAGGTCTCATTGCCGATGCCCGGGCTAAACGTGGCGAGGCCCGCGGCCTCGCCAAAGATGGTCGTTTTGACGAAGCCACGGCCGTTCTTGATGGCGCGATCAATTCGCTGCCGTCCAATCCGGCCACCACCGAGACAATTGCCGATCTCCAAGCCGAGAAAAACGGACTTCTTCTGGAAAAAGCTCAATACGCCCTCAAGCAGGGTGACACTGACGGTGCGCGCGCAGCTCTCGACGCCTACGCTCAAGTTTCCGCTGGCAGCAAAAAAGGCGACAAGCTCGCACGAGAGATCAATAGCGCTGAGCTGAATCCTTCGCTGCAGCCGATTGAGAAGGTAAATCCGAAGTTTATCTCTGACCAAAAAGAGATCGCTAAGCTCGTGGCCAAGGCACGCAGCCAGTATCTCGCCGGCGATCTTGATGGTGCACAAGAGACGTTCCGCGTGGTGGAATCCATCGACACCACGAATCCCGAGGCCAAGTCGTTCCTCGCCCGTATCGCCAAGGAAAAAGCGATGGTGGGTGAGCTTAACCGCGCTAAAACTCATGCGCAAATGCTTGAGGAGGTTACCAACTCCTGGCAGCGCCCGGGTGTATATGTAGATCGCAGTGTAGATACGACAATCAAAGCGACTACCACTGCATTGGCTCAAAAGCTGAACAATATTCAGATTCCCAGCGTAAACTTTAGCGGGGTGGAACTCAGTCGTGTGATCAGCACGTTGTCCGCTATTTCCGGCGAATATGACAAAAGCGAGGGGGCGACGGGCGTGAACATTGTGCTGATCGATTCGTCCAATAAAAATCCGAGCGTCAATATTACCCTGCGTAATCTCTCCCTGAAGCGTATCTTGGATTTGATCACGGATTCCACTGGCTACCAATATGAGGTCCAAGCGGATACCGTTGTGGTTCGTCCGGGTGGAGAGGGGGGCGGCGTAGTCTTAGAAAATGCCTTTTTCCCGGTAACGCGTGCCACGGTCATTCGCATGACCGGCATTGGTGCTGCTGCGGCAACACCCGCTGCGGCGGCCGATCCGTTTGCCGCACCGGCAGCAACAGCCCCTGCGGGCGGTGGTGGTGCTGGCGGTGGCGAATCTGCTGCACTTCAGTCTTTTCTTGAACAGGCGGGCGTAAAGTTCAGCACAATTGCTGGGGCCAGTTTGGTTTATGACGGTTCTGCCATTATCGTTAACCAGAGCGCCAAAAACATCGAGCGAATCCGCAATATTTTGAACCGCTACAACGATGTTCGCCAAGTTGAGATTGAAGCCAAGTTCATGGATGTCCAGCAAGGGGTGCTTGAGGAATTGGGTGTCAATTGGAAGGTGTCTGGGGGGGGAGGCACCTATCAAACCGCGCAGCGCTCGCTTGCGTCTGTTTTCGGTGGTTCTTCAACTGGGGTCGCTGGCCAGATCGTGACAGATGGAGCAAAGGTCGCTGACATTCCCAATAAGTCAGCGACCCTACCTGGAATGCCTAATATTGGCACTTCCAGTGCGAGTGGTTCATTTGAAAATAAGCAAGGTAATGATCTTGGGTTGGTCACTGATGTTCTCGGGGAATTTAATGTCGCTGCCACTATCCGCGCCCTCTCGCAGAAGACCGGGACCGATTTGCTTAGTTCTCCAAAAGTCACGGTGCTTTCCGGAAATCCTGCGAATATCGTTGTGGCTCAAGAGCTTCGTTATCCACAGAGCTACGGAGAGACTCAGAGCACTGTGGCGGGTAATGGTGGTGGTTCCGCGATCAGTATTACGGCGGGAACTCCTCAGGAGTTTACCGTTCGCAACGTGGGTGTTGAATTGAAGGTTACTCCTACGGTTGAGGAGGATGATTATAGCATCAGCCTTGATCTTAATCCAAAAGTTACTGAGTTTGACGGATTTGTCGAATACGGTGGCCAAAGCGTTGCGTTGGTCGCTTCCTCTGGTTTTTCTGGCAGTTTTAGCACCTCCTCTGTCGTAAATGTTCCGTCTGGCTTTTATCAGCCAATTTTCTCTACTCGTGAAGTTACCACCAAGGTTACGGTTTGGGATGGCGCTACCCTTGTGCTCGGTGGCTTGACCCGTGAAGAGGTTCGGAAGGTCAGCGACAAGGTGCCGATTTTGGGAGATATTCCCTTCTTGGGCCGTGCATTTCGTTCTAAGGGGGAGACATCCAATAAGCGTAACTTGCTGATTTTTGTTACGGCCAACTTGGTCAGTCCGGGTGGTTCACTGAAGAAGCAGGCACTGAAGAGTGTTGCTCCGAACTCAATGTTCCAGAATCCGACGATAGTGACGCCCAGTAGCGCGGAGTCTCGTGTGGGGGCTCGCGCGAAGTGATGGTGTCACGTAACTCGATGTAGGGCGGAGTATTGGTCGCCTCGGGGTTTATTTATGGCGACCAATTAATTGCTTTACTTGTAATCTTTTTGTTTAATTTTAATTATATGAAGTCGTTTAAGGTTCGTGATTTGCCGGCGTTCATCCTCATAGCGCTGTCGTTTACGGCGTCGCTTCTTATGGGTTGCAGCGGTGGCGGTGGCGGTGGTGGCAGTGGGAGCGGGGAGACGGCGACGGTTGCCGATTTTGCACCCACGACGCTTACAACAGGTATGAAGCTTTACCTTTCGGGCCAAGCCACGACTGGGTATAATTTTGGTATTGATGACGTTCCGACGAGATTACAAACTTCGTTTTCGAAGATTTTGACTGTGACGTCAGACTCTGCAGCTAATTTTAAGCAGTCTATTAGTGGTTTTAGCAGTCCCTTGGATGTAGACGGGACGATTGCTTATTCTAAAACATCCGCTACTGAGGCTAGTATTGATGCCACGAATTTCCCCTATTTCATAGGTTACGGATTTACTCAGCAGGGCCATATTCGCATCAATTTGACGTTTGTAACGGCTACCACGGGCAGATTTATTGAAACGAGTGATGATACGTCGTTTTATGGTCAGTATACAAGTGAGGGGGAGTTTAGGCTGGTGACGCCAATACCCTGATGCCCTGTATCTCATTTCGTCCACTGTTTGGGATCTGTTTATTCTACGCACGATAGATATTCATGAGTTCCTCGCTTCGCGGAATGGTCCTGTCTTGGATCGAAACGAGGAACTCTGGCAAGACGGGGTCTCTCTGGGAATATTTGGCAAGGCATAACCCGTGGGTTTTTGCCCATCATCCAGCCGAGGAGTGTTTTCGTGGTCATGTGTGGACCTTCCGCGGTTTACATTTTTGCAAGGGATGCGTCATGACTGTCGTGGGTTGGTTCTTGGCGACGATTCTCCAGCTTAGCACCGGTTGGCTGCGGGTAGTGCCGATCGGCTGGTTGGCCCTTGGGTTTGTAGGCTTATTGTTACCATCAGTGGTAACTGCGTTTATTAATGCTCCGCGTGTATTGAAGCATGTTGCGCGCGTGCTGCTTGGCGTCCTGATGGTTTCAGCTATCTGGTTGTTCGTGATAACTGATCGCTGGTGGCTGCGCGGGGTGTTAGTTCTTGTATATTTTTCGGTCAAAATTCCATTGAGCCGTCGGCGTGATAATCAAAATAACCATATCCTTCATGCTCAAAAATCTTTGGCGAATTCCGGGTCTCGCGTGAAATCTTTGCGCGACCCGTAAAGGACGACTCGGCTGTTAGTTTCAGCGACTATTTATGATGATTGGTAATGGCTTGTGCGGCGTATCATTTGCTGGTTGGTCGTGCATTTCGATCGCAAGAGTATGCGCGTTTATGGGATTACTAAGTGTATTTACGATGGTGGGTTGTCGCAGTCCGTCGGATGTAATCAATCGGGAGTCTGTGATTTTGGATGAATCTTGGGCTCATCGTGTGAAGTCCTTTTCTGCTCGTGAGGTGCGAATACTCACTTGGCCAGAGGCGGTGGCTCTTATGAAAGAGCGGAACCCGTTACTGCTCCGGGCCGATGAGGAACGGTTTCGTGCTCAGCGGGGCATCGGACAGGTTTATAAAAATCTGCTGCCTTACATGCAATTGCGCATGGGGATCGACAAGCGTATTAACGAACTTGATACAATCAGCTTTGACGACGTGCGTTGGGATTTGAACGCCTATTCAATTCTTTCGGGTGTCCTTACGCTGAGACGTGATGTCTATGCGGCCGAGCTGACTTACTTGCGGTCAAATCTTCTACGTGAGATCACGTCACGTGAAAAGATTATCGAGCTTCATCGGATGTTCATCGTTTCGAGGCAGCTACAAATCACCGAGCAGCGACTGCTAGAAAGTGAGCGTGCTTTGCGAGGAATGCCAGCCTCACGGCGTTCTTTGGAATCCACGCCTGCGACGGTGAATCACTTGCGCGAGCAACTTCGTTCGCGGCAGGCCAAGCTTCAATCTGACTTGATGAAGCTTCTTGATTTGGCCGACTTTCGAGTGGAGCTGCGAGACGATCATCTGCCAGAAGTAGATTATTCAAAGACTCCGCTCAACATAGCGGACGCTTCGCGCGTGGGCGTTCTGCGTCGGAAGCTCTTGGCCATTGAACTGGTGGGGGCGCGTGCGCGGGTAACCGGGGCTAAACTACAGTATTGGCCTGACATTTCAGTCTTTTTGACGAGTGGTCCCCTGTGGACTACCAGTAGCGGTGAGACGATTTGGTGGCGATCCGAAGATTTGCGGTTATCTCTTAACGCGTATATGCCGATAGATATTAATGGGCGTATTCGAAACCAAGTGCGTGATGCCAAGGTCGATTTGGAGTTTCTTCAGCGGGAAATTGTATTGCGCGAGACGATTCTCGTATCGGAACTTGAAGACAAACGACAAGCGCTTGTGCAGGTCGAGCGGGATATTCTGGACCAAGATCGGAAGCGGGCGTTGCTCATGCAACTTTTATCGATCGAAGGGGCGGAGAACTTGAGTGAACGCCTTCATCAATGGTCGGAAATCGAGGCTAGGCGTGAAAATGCCCTTGATCAACGAGCGCAGTTGAATGCGTTTTTTCTTTTCTTCGACGAAGCGTTTTGGTCGGTATCATCCATTAACGCGCCCTTGGTTGCTCCAGCGGCGGGCGATGTTAAATCTCCTCATTAATGAGCTCTTCTCATCATCATCGCGTGCGTTCGTGCGCGGCGGCCAGTATCTTCATTATAGGGCTCACGACTTTGTTTATAGGGTGCACACCAGAAAAAAAAGTCGGCGGTGTGTCAACGGAAGCAGCATGGCAATGGAGCCAGTTCCCTTTATCGGATACGATACCGGTCGCGCGCGTCGATGCCCGTATTCAAGCCGAATTAAGCACACGTTTTTACGCACCAGGAAATGGTAATTTGGAGATTAGAGTAGATAAGGCCAGCGGGCTGCTTGAGCAGGACCATTTATGGGCAGTGTTTTCCCCGGAGGCATTAAAACTAAGCGAGGCGATGTTGGATGCACGCAAAGCAGCGCTGCAGATACGTTCGGAAACGCTTAATCAGATCGATATCCCGCAAAAGCGGCTTGAGGTCGAAAAACGGTTGAGGGAAGCCCGGCGACTGCAAGAGATCACTCGACGGCTGGGTGCTGACGAAGAAGCGTGGAAGACACTCGGAGAGCTAATGCCTGAGGCCGGTCTGGATAAGGCAGACCGAAGTCCGGCGGTGATTGATCGCACCGTGGAAATTCTAACCCAGCAGCTCGCGTTTTTATCGGCTGAGAAAGGCAGTGGGGCTTCGCAAGAGTTGCAGGTTGCGGAGGTCGAGCTGCGTCAAGCGGAGATAGAATATCAACTGAAGCGTAGCCAATATGAAATGCGCATGCCTTTCTCTGGTGAGTTGGTTTGTAATTTGGAGCTGCATGAGGGAAATAAAAGTTACCCCGTGGGAAGCGGTCAGTTGATTGGAATCGCGCGCAAGAACGATGCGCTTACCTGTGAGGTAAGAATGCAAGATTCCCGTTGGCTGGCCATGCCTCCCGAGGCGTTGTTTTTGCGGTTACGTTTAGCCAATGGGACCGAGCTGAAGTTGCTGTATGCAGGCCGGCGTATTCGTGAGGAAATGCGTGTCGAGGTGCTGAATTATGTGTTCACGGTGCCGTCCAGCGCGGTGCCGATGCTGCGTCGGAACATTGATTCGGTTATCGCTGCCGACTTGTCCCTTCAGCTTGATCGACCGGCCCGCATCGTTCCGAAAGTCGTGTTACTTACCGCTCATTCCCAAGCCTTTTCCACCGCCGATTGGGTGGGCGGGGTGAGTGCAATTTGGCCGGGTGCCACCGCAGTGGCCGCCGGCACTTCGGCGGTCGCAATCGATCCAGACGAGCACGGCGTTAAGTAAACACATGTCAATGCCGGTTCTGTTCTATCTTGCTCGTGATATCGTGTGTCGTTGGATGGAAAATCCGTTCAGTCTTCTTGCGAAGAGTGTGGTGGCCGGGTTGCTCGCGGGCATGGCGGTGGTGATCTTGATTTCGTTTCATCTATCCGCCGAGGAAGTTCGCCGAAGCTTGCAGTCGGCTGGAGCGAGTTCGGTGCTCGTTCACGAATTTGTGCCTGTGGAGCGTCAAGCGACTCGCAAGTGGGTGCTGGAAGCGGTGCGTCCACTGCATCTACCCGTTGCCTATCAAATGGAAAAGCTTCCCGTTGCGGCTGAAAGTGATGTGAGGGGTGGCATACCGGTATTTCTTGTTGATGCCGAGGAGCCTTGGTTTTGGGCACAGGCCGAGGCGGACACTGCTATGTTGTTTTTGACGGACGATCTGCCTGCGGGTATTAAATTACCGATACGGATCAACTCATCCTTCATCATGGCGACAACACGAGGCAGACCGGAGTGGGTCACTCGTATGGTCAGCGGGGCCTTGGTCGTTGCGCCTCGAGATCGTTTTGTGAAACAAGATATGTTTGGGTTGGAGAGTTTCACTTACTTCGAAGTTCCAGGTGGTGCCGATCGGGTGAAGGCGGTGGTCGGCGCAGTCACTTTGCTGGCAGAGGAATCGGGTTACAAAGGGGTGACCATTCGCGACCCGCTCAACCTGATCAAACGGTTGGATTCGCTCGAAGCCAATCAAGATGTCTGGCGCACGGCGATCGTGGTGGGCTTTGGTAGCACGCTTGCGTTGGTGCTCGGAGTGATCGCGTTTTTGGAGTTTCGTGAGCGGCGTTTTGTTTGCGCCTTGTTGCGCAGCTTTGGTCTCCACGAGGGAGTTATATTGGTGCGCTATGCAGTCGATGCGTTGCTCGTAAGTAATGGTATGCTCGTTGTGACAACACTCTGCGTGCTGGCGATGGCGAACCGAATTTTGCCGACTCTTGGCGTTTCAGATGCCGCTGTGTCGGCCATGGATGGGGTGGCTTTTTTCCGTCAAGATGGCCTGGCGTTAATCGTGTTTGTGAATCTCGGGGCATTGCTGAGCGTGCTGCCGACGGCGCTTGGGCTGAGGCGACCGATCGGGCGTGTGCTGGCGTGAGTTATCCATGGACATTCGCATTCAAAAATTGACGTTTTCCTACGGGGCAAAGACGGTGCCTGTGTTGTCCGAGTTTAATGCCTCGTTTTCGGCGGGAATCACTTTGCTCAAGGGCTATTCCGGATGCGGGAAATCCACGTTGTTAAGATTGATCGCCGGTTTTTTGGAGCCGCAGTCTGGTTCGATTTCGGTGCCCCCTGTGGGCGGTGCGCCAGACCGGCGATTCCAGCGCACTCAACTTGGGTTTGTGTTCCAGGGCATCAACCTGCTTCCGGACGCTTCCGTGCATCGCAACCTGGAAATCGCCGCGACGCTCGCCGGCTTGGATCGGGCGACATTTCTTGCGGCGGAAGCCCGATGGAGCAAGCAACTGGGGTTGGATCCATTTTTGACGAAACGGCCCGAGACACTTTCCGGCGGGCAACAGCAACGTGCGGCGATTGCGCGGGCGCTGATCCACGCGCCGTCGGTGCTCTGTTTGGATGAGCCGACTTCGGGTTTGGACGATCTCAATGCCGGGATCATTTGTGAAGCGTTGCAAGGGGCGATCGGAACGGCGCGTCATTGCGTGATCGCGACCCACGATGATCGCCTCACGTCGATCGCATCCCGAGTGATCAACTTTGAGCAATTCATGCCCATTGAACCGCGGTTAAAACTCCTGCGTTCCGATATGCATTTTTAATTTTGCCATGAGTCACGGGGAGACACTTCGTGACACATGTCCAAATGGCTGCTCATCGACGGTTACAATCTCGCGTATCGTTGCTTTCATGCGGTTCCGGAGCTGACTCGGGCGGATGGGTTTCCCACCAATGCCCTGCATGGTTGGGTGAAATCGCTCTGGAAGCTGGCCGATCAGGAACGACCTGACGGGACCTTGGTTTTTTTTGATTTGGGCGGTTCGCAGGAGCGCTTGCTGCTCCATCCCGAATACAAGGCGCAGCGCGAAGAGATGCCGGAGGCGTTGCAGAAACAGATCGAACCCATCAAGGCGCTGACCCGCGCAATGGGTTTCGTGGGCGTTGAAATCGACGGCGTTGAAAGTGATGACGTGCTGGCTTCGCAAGCCGTCGCGCTGGCGGCGCAGGGGCACGATGTCCTGATCGTGAGTTCGGACAAGGACTTCGCCCAGGTCGTAAATGATCGGATCAAGATTCTCCTGCCTCCGCCTTCCGCCAATCCCAAGCTCGGCTGGCGCTTTCGCGACCAGGCCGGCGTGCTGGAGAAGTTTGGGGTGCCGCCATCGCAGATTGCGGACTACCTGGCTTTGGTCGGCGACACGTCGGACAACATCCCCGGCATTGCCGGCGTGGGGCCGAAAACCGCGGTGAAATGGCTTCAGCAATACGGAACTATCGAGGGCGTGATCGCCCATGCCGCAGAGCTCGTCCCCGAACGTTTTCGCGAGTTGGTGCGCGACCGGGCTGATGATCTGCGCCGCAACTTAAAGTTGACTACCCTTGATCTGTCGCTGCCCACGGTTGCGGCGAACAAACCAGCGGTCATGGCGGAGGAGTTATTCGCGTTGCTCGCGGGATGGGAAATGAAGTCGAGCCTCAAGGAGGCCAGGGAGCGTTACGGGCGTCAGCCGGAGTTTTTGTTTTAACGCACGGTCGTTTTCCGTGACGCCGTTGACCTTATCATTAGTCGGATGAATCTCGCCGTTTTCAGCCAGAGTCCCACCAAGGTGCGCCGATTCCCTCCTGGGTTGCTCACGTGGTTGTTCGGATGGCTGCTGGCCGTGGGTTTTGTCGGGTGGCATGCATTCGCGGTGGAGCGCTATTTGGATCGGGTGACGGCCACGCGTTTTTCGGACGAGCCCGTGGAAACTCCTTTGCAACGTGTCCCGCAGGCCATCGCGCCCGATGGGCAAATGTGGGTGCGGCACGCGTTGGCGATGGAAGAAAATGGGTCATGGCGACTGCGTTCCAGCGCGATTGACAACGCGCCGGAGGGGCGGCCGATCTACTGGAATTCCGCCTGGGCGCTTTGGTTGTCCGCTTGTGGACACGTGCGGAAGGCGTTCACGGGGGAATCGCTGGCGACGGCGATCGAGTCGGCTTCGCTATGGGCGAACCTGCCGTTGTTTCTCGTGACGATGACGCTTGCGTCAGTCTGGGTCTGGCGGCGCTGGGGCGGGGCGGCGGGGGCACTGATGGCCATCGCCATGGCGGGGCACCGCAAGTTCTACGAAGGATTTTACCCGGGCTATTGCGATCATCATGGGTTGATCAGTGCGGCGGTGCTAGGCGTGGTGCTGGGGGCGTTGCTGGCGGGGGCGGGTTGGTGGAAACGGACGAACGATCCGGGGTGTTCTCTGCTGCCGAGGTCGGAGGGCCAGGTCATGCGGGCGGCGACTGTTTCGGCAGTGTGCGGTGCGCTGGGCATGTGGGTGAGCGCGGCTTCCTTGATCGTGACGATTGCCTTGACCGGGGTGGCCGCGTTGGTGGCGGCGATGTCTTTCGGACGCGCCGCCGACGACCTGGTGTGCGTGCCGCGAGCATGGCGGCGCTGGGGGCGGGTGGGCGCGGTGCTAAGCTTGGGGTTATATCTGCTGGAGAATTTTCCCGACCGGCTGGAACTACGGATGGAGGCGAATCACCCTCTTTACTCTCTGGCGTGGTGGGCAGCGGGAGAGGCCATCGCGGCTGTGCTGGTGTGGCGAATGGACAAGCGTCCGGTGGCTTGGATCGCGCCGCGGGTGGCAGGGTGGGGGATCCTTGTGTTGATCGCACCCGTGGTGGTGTGGATCGGCGGGGTGAAGGTGTTCGCGCTGTTGGATCCTTTTTTAGCGCGTGTTCATAATTCGATTTATGAGTTTGAGCCATTGGGGAGCGCGATCTCACGGGATGGATGGAAACCGTATGGAGATCAGATGCTTATCGTTATTTGGATTCTGGTGCTTCTGGTATTCTGGCTCGCGAGCAAACCTCCTCGGGCGGACCGTTTGGCGGTGGTCTTTGTTGGCAGTGTGACCCTGGCTGCTACCGCATTGGGCTGGTATCAAAATCGTTGGTTGCTCACGGCGAGCGGCCCTCAAATTGGATTGGCGCTGTTGCTGTTGCTATCGGTGACGGCTCGGTTGCGTGGAAGTTGGCGGGGACTGATTATGTCGACGATGGGTGTGCTCTTTTGTGTGCCGGGACCATGGATGCTGGCCCGTGAACGTTTGCTGGTGGAGCGTTTGAACGATGTGCAGCTGGGGGAGACGGCGCAGCTGCTTTATCGAGACATAGCCAACGCATTGCTCAAAAGCGGGGCGGATGCTCATTCGATCCTATTAACGAATCCCAACGCTTCGGTCGGCATTGGATACTACGGGCGTATGCGCACCGTAGGCACGTTGTATTGGGAAAACCATGACGGCTTGCGCGCGGCGGCGGAAATTTTCGGAGCGAGGGACGATGCGGAAGCTGCGGCGCACATTCATGCGAAGGGCATCACTCACGTCGCGATGATTTCGAGCTACGATTTTCTACCCGAATACCGCTATGCTCTGCGAGGAGGGCTCAGGCCAATGGATGATCGCGATGGGTTTGGGCATCGTTTGCTCTACCAACATCGCGTGCCGGTGTGGCTGAGGCCGCTTGACTACGATGTGCCGGCTCCGTTGGCGCCTTTGGGTTTTAAGGTGGCGTTGTTCGCGATCGACTTCGAGGCGCCGGCGGCTCTTGCGAATGAACGCATTGGACTGTTCCAGCTTAAGAACGGGGACCGCGGTTTGGCGCAGGCGAGCTTTATGGCGGCGTTGGCGGCCGATCCCTCGCGGCCCGTCCCCTGGCTGATGCAGGGGCAGTTGATGTTTGCGGATGGACGCACGCGGGAGGCGTTTAACTTCATCCGCGCAGGCATCGATCGCGCTCCGGCGGGTGATCGCGCACAGTTGATCAAGGCGGTCGCGGGCTTGTTTGCGCAGCGAGGCGCTGACGGGCAAGCGCAGGCCCGGGCTCTGCTTGATATGCTCAATGAAGACCGGCGGGCGGATTGAGCTGCAGGCGTTTGGTTGGTCGCCTCGCGCTTGACCAGCAGGTTTACTTGGAGGCTTCTTCGGAGCCCAAGATGTAGCCTACGCCGTGGACGGTGCGAAATGCGTCCAGATTGAGACCGTTGCGTTTAAAGAGCTCGCGAACCTTGACGATGTATTGGTCGAGCGAACGGCTCTTCACATCGGCATGAATGCCCCACACGGAATGAATCAAGGCCTTGCGGGTGATAACGGCACCCCGGTTTTCGTGGATGTAGGCGAGAATGCCTAATTCTTTGCGACCGATCTTTTCAGTTTTATTGCCGGGAAATTCGATCTCGAGACGAACGGGCACGACTTGCGCACCACAGAACTCGAACGGCTCGTCGATCACGCGCACGTTTTTGGTGAGGTTGAGGTCCGTGTTGGATTCGGCGCGGCGCAGCACGGCACGGATGCGGGCAACCAGTTCGGGAAATCCGAAGGGCTTGGTGATGTAGTCATCGCCGCCCAACTCCAGTCCTCGAACTTTGTTTACCTCAAGCGCGTTGCCGGTGAGAAAAATCGTGGGGACGTGAATGTCGTTGCCTTTGAGTTCTTCAAGCAGCGCAAAGCCGGATTGATCGGGAAGGTTTACGTCGAGCAGAAGCAGATTGGCAAAATTCTTCTTTAGAAAACGCAGGGCCAAGGCGCAGCGGTTATAAACTTGGGTCTGCATTCCCGCTTCTTCCAGATGGAGGCAGATCAACTTGGCCAGTTCCTCTTCGTCCTCGATAACTAGAATGAGAGGCTTGGGTTCGGCGCGCATTTTTAGTAAAAAATAGGACTGGGTTACAGGGGGCGAGGACGTTTTTTACAAATAGGGCGGTCTTGTCAAAAGAAACGTCCGCAACTTAGCCGGGAATTTACTGATTGGAGAATAAACTTGAAGGGCTTCGGTGCGGAGTGTGCTTTGGCCGCGTGTCTGAAACCGCTCCCCTGCTCATGCTCGGGTTGCCCAAGGGCAGCCTCGAAGAATCCACTAAGAACCTGTTCGCCAAGGCGGGCTGGAAGATCACCACGAGTTCGCGCTCCTACAAGCCGTCGATAGACGACCCGGAGCTCGATGGACGTTTCGTGCGCGCCCAAGAGGTGAGCCGTTACGTCGAGCATGGTTTCTTCGACTGCGGGCTCACGGGGCACGACTGGGTTCTTGAGAATAACTCCGACGTCGTCGAAGTGTGCGACCTCGTCTACAGCAAGGCCTCCACTCTGAAGTCTCGCTGGGTGCTGTGCGTGCCCGAGTCTTCTCCCGTAAAAACGGTGGCGGATCTCGCCGGCAAGCGCGTGGCCACCGAGCTCATGAACACGACCAAGCGTTTCTTTGCCGAAAAGGGCGTTGCCGCCGAGATCGAGTTTTCGTGGGGCGCGACCGAGGTGAAAGTGCCTGATCTGGTCGATGCCATCGTGGATATCACGGAGACCGGCTCTTCGCTGCGCGCCAACAAACTCCGCATCGTCGATACGCTTCTTTATACCAACACCAAGCTCATTGCCAACAAGGCCAGCTGGGCCAATCCGGCGAAGCGCAAGAAAATCGAGACGATCGCATTGCTCCTGCGCGGCGCCCTCGAAGCCGGCAGCAAGGTGGGTCTCAAACTCAACCTGCCCAAGGCCTCGTTGGACGCGCTCATCAAGGCGCTGCCCGCCTTGCGCAATCCTACGATCTCCCCGCTCAGTTCGCCTGAGTGGATTGCAGTCGAAACAATCATCGATGAAAGTGTCGTTCGCGAAATCATCCCTCAGTTGAAGGAGCTCGGTGCCGAAGGCATCGTGGAATATCCGCTCAACAAGGTTGTTTATTAAGCGCACTCCCATCATGCCCAAACCCAAGACCGTCACGCTCGGCCTGCTCCAGCACGCCTGCGTCGCCGACCCGAAGGCCAACCTCAAGAAGACCCTTTCGCTGGTCGATCAGGCGGCGAAAAAGGGCGCGCAGATCATCTGCACGCAGGAGATGGTGACTTCGCAGTATTTCTGCCAGAGCGAGGAGCACCGTTTCTTTGATCTTGCGGAGCCCATCCCCGGACCCTCGACCGTCGCCTTCCTGAAGGCGGCCAAGAAGCACGGTGTCGTTATCATCGCTTCGCTTTTTGAGCGTCGTGCGTCCGGTCTTTATCACAACACCGCCGCCGTCATCGACGCCGACGGCAAGTTGTTGGGCGTTTACCGGAAAATGCACATTCCGGATGATCCGCTCTTCTACGAGAAGTTCTACTTCACGCCCGGCGATATCGGCTTCAAGGCGTGGGACACCAAGTTCGGCAAGATCGGCGTGCTCATCTGCTGGGACCAGTGGTATCCCGAGGCTGCGCGCCTCACCGCCATGCAGGGCGCGGAGATTCTCTTCTATCCGACCGCGATCGGCTGGCATCCGAAAGAGAAGGCCGAATACGGCGTCAACCAACACGGTGCCTGGGAAACCATTCAGCGTTCGCATGCCGTGGCCAATGGCTGCTATGTCGCCGCGATCAATCGCGTCGGCCACGAGATCATCGACGGCGTCGGCGGTGACGGCCTCGAGTTCTGGGGCCAGACCTTTGTCGCCGGCACGAGTGGACAGATTCTCGCCAAGGCGAGTGTCGATAAGGAGGAGGTCTTGGTTGTCCCGGTTGAACTTGGCAAAGTGGACGTGACGCGCACGCATTGGCCATTCCTGCGCGACCGCCGCATCGACGCCTACGACAATCTCACGAAGCGTTTCATCGATTAAGAAAGTAGCGCAGGCTTCCAGCCTGCCTCTTTTCCGAAGCAGGCTGGAAGCCTGCGCTACTTTATGCCCTCTCCGCGCAAAACCAAAGATACACCTGCATCCCTCGGCTTCCGTATGCCTGCCGAGTGGGCGCCGCAAACCGCCGTGTGGTTGTCGTGGCCGCATAAACGCGCCTCGTGGCCCGGGATGTTCCGACCGATCCCTTATGTGTTCGCAGAGATCGTGGCTCAGATCAGCCGTTTCGAGGAGGTGCGTATCAACATCGCCGCACCTCTCCAAAAACGCGCGTGGTCCCTGATCACCAAGGCCGGCGCCGACCTGTCGAAGGTCACGCTCTACGATCATCCGACCAATGATGCGTGGTGCCGCGACCACGGCCCGATCTTCGTCAAAAACCAGAAGTCCGGCGAACTCGCAGTCACCGACTGGGTGCATACCGCCTGGGGTGGAAAATACCCGCCTTACGATCTCGACAACACCATTCCGCCGCTCGTCGCGAAGAAGCTCAAGCTGCGCCGTTTTGAAAACGACATGGTGCTCGAAGGCGGATCCATTGAGGTGAACGGCGAAGGCCTGCTCCTCACCAGCGAGCAATGCCTGCTCAATAAAAACCGCAATCCGCACCTCACGCGCGAGCAGATCGAGCAAAATCTCAAGGACTACCTCGGTATCACGCAGGTCCTGTGGGTGGGTGACGGTATCATCGGAGATGATACGGATGGCCATATCGACGACATCACGCGGTTCTACAAACCCGATGGTTTTATCACCGCGGTCGAGTCGAACAAGCGTGACCCGAATCACAAAATCCTCGCGGAAAACCTGGAGCGCCTAAAAGGCTTCCGCACGCCGAAGGGCACGAAATTCGATATCGTCGAGCTGCCCATGCCCAAGCCGTTCGCCTTTCAGGGCCAGCCGGTGCCCGCGAGCTACGCGAATTTCCTGATCATCAACGGAGCGGTGCTCGTTCCGAATTTCCGCCAGAAAAAACGCGACGCCGAGGCCAATGCCGTCATTGCGTCGTGCTTCCCAGGCCGTGAGATCATCCCCATCGATTGCTACGAACTCATCTGGGGGCTAGGCACGTTGCACTGCATCTCGCAGCAGCAGCCGGCGTGAATGCTGAGCGGATCCGTAGCAGCCGACGTGAGGAGGCTGGTCTGCGGGTCTTGCGCACGACCAGCCTCGTTACCTCGGCTGCTACCCGATTCAAAGTCATGATCTCCCGGATTGCCCTCGTCTTTTTGGTGTCGTTGGCCCTCGCCGGCTGTGAATCTACGCACCATGATTTTGCGACCGGTGTGCGTGAGAAGTTCACGGGTCCGACTTATACCGTGCGCGCGTTCACTGGCGAGACGCAGCCGATCTTTGACGCCGCCCGCGTTTCGGCGGAGCAACTGGGTTTCCGTATCACCCGTGCCGGCGCGACCCAAGGCGTGATCGAGGGCGTGAGCGGCATCGACAGCGATGATCGCCTCCGCGGCAGCCGCCAGCGCACGATCAAGGTGCGGCTTACTCCCGTGACGGGCGGTGGCGCCGAAGTGGCGGTGCTGTTTACCGAAGTCGTTGAAGATGATTTCAACAAGGGCGCAGGGCAGGGGACCGAGACGACTTTGCGCAATCACCCGTTCTATGAGGTGTTTTTCGGCGGTATGAAGCAGGCGTTGGTGCGGTAAGTAACCACCCAAAACAGGCCAACTTTACCCTTGCGGCCCCCTCGTGAAACCGGCGATTCTGACCCTTCGCGGCATTGTCAGGTTTAGGTCGATGCGTCGCGACGCTCCCATCGACCCTCAACGTTAGTCGTTTAACCATCAACCCACGGCGCCCTTACCGGCGTCATCTCGGAAGGTCGGCGCTTTGGAGCACGCGGCGGTTTTTCGATCTGTTCACATGAGTTCCATAATGCAAGACCTGCTCGCCCAGTCCGGCTTTGATAAGCTGAAAGAGGGAGCAATCGTTACCGCCACCATCACCGAAATCCGTCAGAACGACGTTGTCGTCGACATCGGTGGCAAATCCGAAGGCGTCATCCCCGCCAATGAGTTCATCGATATCGGCGAACTCCAGATCGGTTCCCAAATCGACGTCTACGTCGAGAAGCTCGAAGACAAGGCCGGTGCGCCGGTCCTCTCCTTCGACAAGGCCGAGCAAAAGAAGAACTGGGATAACATTCTCACCAAGTTCCCCGAAGGCTCCATCGCCGCGGGTCGCGTCAAGGCCAAGGTCAAGGGCGGCCTGATTGTTTCGATCGGCGTCGATTCCTTCCTTCCCGCCTCGCACATCGACATCCAGCCCCCCAAGAACCTCGATCAATACGTCGGCCAGACCTACGATTTCAAGGTTCTCAAAATCAATCTCGACCGGAAGAACATCGTTCTCTCCCGCCGCGAGCTCATCGAGGAACAGCGCACCAACAAGCGCAAGAACCTCCTCGACTCCATCCAGCCCGGTCAGGTCCGCAAGGGCGTGGTCAAGAACATCACCGACTTCGGCGCGTTCATCGACCTCGACGGCATGGACGGTCTCCTCCACATCACCGACATGTCCTGGGGCCGTATCGCTCACCCGAGCGAGATCCTCAAGCAGGGTGAAGAGATCAACGTCATGATCATCGAAGTGAACCGCGAGAAAGAGCGCGTTTCCCTCGGCCTCAAGCAGACCACCAAGAATCCTTGGGACGAGATCGAGCACAAGTTCCCCGTCGGCGCCAAGGTTCACGGCAAAGTCGTCAACCTCGTTCCCTACGGTGCGTTCATCGAGATCGAGCCCGGCGTCGAAGGCCTCGTGCACATCACCGAGATGTCCTGGACCAAGCGCATCACCAAGCCCTCCGAGCTCCTCAAGGTCGGCCAGGAATTGGACGCGGTCGTCCTCGGCATCCAGAAGGAAGACCAGAAGATCTCCCTCGGCCTCCGCCAGCTCGAGCCCAATCCGTGGGACATGGCTCGCCACAACTACCCGATCGGCGCCCGCGTTCGCGGCAAGGTTCGCAACATGACCACCTACGGCGCCTTCATCGAACTCGAAGAAGGCATCGACGGTATGGTGCACGTGTCCGACCTCAGCTGGACCCGCAAGGTCAACCACCCGTCCGAGATCCTCAAGAAGGGCGACGAAGTGGATGCCATCGTTCTCGATGTCGATGCTTCCCAGCAGCGCATCAGCCTCGGCGTCAAGCAACTCGCCGTCGATCCTTGGACCGACATCGACGCCTTCTTCAAGATCGGCGACGTCGTCACCGGTGTCATCTCGAAGATCACCTCCTTCGGCGCCTTCGTGGAGCTCAAGGACGGCATCGATGGTCTCGTGCACATCTCGCAAATCAGCGAGGAGCGCATCGAGAAGGTCAAAGATGTCCTCAAGCCCGGCCAGGAAGTCACCGCCCGCGTGATCAAGATCGATCGCGAAGAGCGTCGTCTCGGTCTCTCGGTCAAGGCCGCCAACTACTCCGAGCAGCAGCTCGCCGCCGAGACCGCTTCCTTCGAGGCGCTCAACCGCGACAGCTCCGGCGACATGATGAACCTCGGCGACATCCTCGATGCCGCCTCGGACAAGAAGGACTGATCTCCCTCGTCATCGCGTTAGCTAACGCGTGTGAAGCGCCCGGCCAAAAGCCGGGCGCTTTTTCGTGCCCGCTTGCCGACAATTTCGAGGGATGACCAGCGTTAGGTTCGCGCCGCCTACCAGTTCGCCATCGCGTTGTTCACCTCGGTGAGATGGTGCGTGCCGTCCTCGTGCGTGAGCACGCGGAACTGGCGGGCGTGAACGGCGCGCAGGGTGCTGCGATGGGCAATCGTCAGGTAGGAAATATCCGGAAGCGTGGCGCGCAGGCTCAGGTAAAAAGCGTGCTCTGCGGATTCATCCATCGCGGACGTGGCTTCATCGAGGAAGAGCCAGTCAGGCTTTAGAAGGAAAACGCGCGCAAGAGCCACGCGCTGTTGTTCGCCGCCGGAAAGGAGTTGTGACCAGTGGGCCTCTTCGTCGATGCGCGAAGCCAGCGTGGGTGCCTGGGCGAGAGCCAGTGCCGTGCGGATGGCGTCGTCGGAGAAATCATCCGGCGGCTTGGGGTAGCATACTGCGGCGCGCAGCGTGCCGATGGGCAGGTAGGGGCGCTGTGGCATCACCATGCAGCGAAAAGGCGCAGGAAGGTGAACGAATCCTTGCTCGTAGGGCCACAGGCCGGCGAGGGCGCGAAGCAGCGTGCTTTTGCCACAGCCGGACGGACCGGTGATCAAGACGGAGTCGCCGGGCGTGAGTGTGAAGTTAACGGGTGCGAGCAGCGGCTTGCCGTCGGGGCGGAAGAGCGCGAGGTCGTGCACGACGAGTTCGTTGCCGACCCGGCCTGAGGAGTAAATGCGGCTCTGGGTGGCCCGCAGTTCCTGGGCGTGTTCGATGCCGCGCACGAAGCCGTCGAGGCGCTGCGTCACCGCCCACCAACCCGCGATGGTCTCGTAACTGTTGATAAAAATATTGAGGCAGCTCTGCACGCGTCCAAACGCACCCGTCAGTTGGGTTAGCTGACCGAGTGAAATCGCGCCGGTGAAGAAACGCGGCGCCGAGAGCAGGAGCGGCACGGAGTCGGACAGGCGGAAATAAACCGCCTTAAACGCGTTGAGGTGAATCTGCTTCACCAAGCGGGCGTTGAAGTTGCCCACGATGCGAGAAAAGCTCGCGCCCAGCGTGCGGCGCTCGGCGGGCTCGCCCTCGATCAACGCCGTGCTTTCGCTGTTTTCGCGCAGGCGTATGAGCCCGAAGCGGAAATCGGCCTCGAGCTTTTCCTGTTCGTAGGCGAGTCCGATGATCGGGCGTCCGACGCGGTTCACCAGCCAGCTGCCGAGCCAGGAATAGAGAAAACAAAACCACACCAAGTGCCCCGGGATCGAGGTGAGAAACGCCATGCTCGTCTCATAGGCGCGCCAGAGCGCGAGGAAGGCTGGCTGCAACCATACAAAGTTTTCCGGCAAGCTGACGGGCGGTGGCTGGCCGAGCGGAGTAGGAGGTCCCTCGGAGAGCGACCAGAGGATGACCACGAACGCTGCGAAGCCGATGAGCGCCGAGAGCAGTTGCATGAACAAGTCCAGCGACGTGAACACGAAACTGCGGATATCCTCGCTGATGCGTTGGTCGGGATTGTCCCCGTGGATGGAGTCCAGTTGTCCGAGATAATGCGCGCGATCACCAAGCCATTGATCGAGGAAGCGTGCGGTCATCCATCGACGCCAGCGGATCTTGAGCGAGGAAAACAGGTAGTCCTGCGCGAGCCAGAACGTGATCGACAGGAAGATGAGTCCGAGCATCACGCCGCCAAGGTTGACGAAATTGCCGTAGTCGCCGCGTTGGATCGTGTCGAAGAACGACCGGTTCCAGTAGGAGAGTCGGATGCCGATCCAGTTTTCCGCAAGCGTGAGCGCAGTCACTGCGGTCAGCAGAGCCCACGCAGGTTTTTTCTCCTCCGATGTCCAAAAGGGACGGGCGAGGATCCAGAACGTTCGCAGTCTGGAACTAAGGGTGGGGGGCACTGTGAAGAGCGAAGGGAAAACCAGTTAAAGGACAACACCGGAGCTATTCGCGATGAGGACATAAAAAAGCCGCCGGTGTGAACCGGCGGCTTTTGAAACGGACGCGAGTCCGCGAATACTTACTTGCCGGCCTTGGCGGCCTTCTGGCGGGCGCCGGAGTTGAGGATGCGCTTGCGCAGGCGGAGGGTCTTCGGGGTGACCTCGAGAAGCTCGTCGGCGGCGATGTATTCGAGCGCGCGCTCGAGGGACATCTTGGCGGCGGGGATGAGGCCGGTGGCCACGCCCGAACCCTGCGAACGGAAGTTCGTGAGGGCCTTTTCGCGCACGGCGTTGACGGAGATGTCTTCGTTGCGCGGATTTTCGCCAACGATCATGCCTTCGTAAACCTGTTCGCCGGGGCCGACGAAGAGTTTGCCGCGCTCTTGGCACATCAGCAGAGCGTAGGTGGTGGTCTCGCCCGCCTCGGTGGCGCAGATGACGCCCGTCATGCGGGTGAGCACTTCGCCGGCGTAGGGGCCGTATTCCTTGAAGAGGTGGCTCGTGATGCCGCGGCCGCTGGTGGCGTTGATCACGTCGATTTCGAGACCGATGAGGCCGCGGGTCGTGATGGTGGCCTCGATCATGGTGGAAGCGGTGAGCTTCTCCATGTTGGTGAGCTGGCCCTTGCGGTTGGCCAGGTTCTGCATGATCGAACCGACGCACTCGTCTGGCACTTCGATCCAGACGGTCTCGTAGGGCTCCTGGCGCTGACCATCGACGATCTTTTCGATCACCGTGGGGCGGGAGACGAGGAGCTCGAAACCTTCGCGGCGCATGGTCTCGACGAGCACGGCGACCTGCATGGTGCCGCGGGCCTTGACGTTGAACACGCCAGCGCGATCGGAGTCCTCGATGTAGATGGAGACGTTGGTCTTCAGCTCGCGCATGAGGCGCTCGCGGATCTGGCGGGAGGTAACGAGCTTGCCTTCGGTGCCGACGAGCGGGCCGTCGTTAACCGCAAACTGCATCTCGAGCGTGGGCGGGTCGATCTGAGTAAAGGGCAGGGCGTGGGCGTCTTCGCGCACGTCGAGCGTGTCGCCGATGTCCACGTCCTCGAAGCCGGCGAGACCGATGATGTTACCGGCGGTGGCGTTCTCGACTTCGCGCTGACCGAGACCGGTGAATTCGAAAATCTTGGTGACCTTGGCGCGGACCTTCTTGCCGCCTTCGGCGTGACGGATGACGAAGATCGGGTCGCCGACCTTGACGGTGCCGCCGAGGATCTTGCCGACGGCGATACGACCGACGTAGTCGGACCAGTCGATGTTCGACACGAGCATGTGGAAGGGCTCGTCAGGCTTGGCGAAGGGCGGTGGGACGTGGTCGATGATCGTCTGGAAGAGGGGCGTCATGTCCTTCTTGTCGTCGGCCAGCTTGTAAACCATGTAGCCGTCGCGGCCGGAGCCGTAAACGACGGGGGCGTCGAACTGCTCCTCGGTGGCTTCGAGCTCCATGAGGAGTTCGAGGACCTTGTCATACATCTTGACCGGGTCGGCGTTGGGACGGTCGATCTTGTTGATGACGATGACGACCTTCAGGCCGTGGGCGAGGGCCTTGCGGAGCACGAAGCGCGTTTGCGCCTGGGGACCGTCATAAGCGTCGATCACGAGGAGCACGCCGTCGACCATGCGGAGGGCGCGTTCGACTTCGCCGCCGAAGTCGGCGTGGCCGGGGGTGTCGAGAATGTTGATGATCTTGTCCTTCCAGTGAACGGACGTGTTCTTGGCCTTGATCGTGATGCCCTTTTCCTTTTCGAGGTCCATGGAGTCCATGGCGCGCTCTTGGACGGCTTGATTGGCGCGGTAAACACCGCCCTCCTTGAGAAGCTGGTCAACCAAGGTGGTCTTACCATGGTCAACGTGGGCGATGATGGCGATATTGCGGATGTTCTGGTTCATAGGCGCGGAGCTCGTTCTGACTGTGTAAAAGGGAAGAACGTGCGGAGTGGCCCGGGTCTTGGCAAGGCCTAAGGCGGCGCGTGACGAAAACGTCGCTAAACCCTGTCGGTGCTCTGCCAATTATCGACTGACGTCACCGCTCAATTCGCGGAATCGCGCCGAGCAGCGTGCGAGTGTAATCGTGCCGCGGACGCTCCATAACGTCGAGAGCCGGCCCCATTTCGACGATTTTACCGCGATACATCACCGCGATTCGGTCCGAAATGTGTTTAACCACCGACAGGTCGTGCGAAATGAAAATTAACGTCAGGTTCAGTCGGCGCACCAAGTCGGCAAGAAGGTTCAAGATCTGCGCCTGAATCGACACGTCGAGAGCCGAGACCGGTTCGTCGGCGACAATGACCTTGGGGTTCAGAGCGAGGGCGCGAGCGATTGCGATGCGCTGACGCTGACCTCCGGAGAACTCATGCGGGTATTTCTGCATGTCACGCGCTGGCAGGCCGACTTGTCCCATCAGTTCAATCACACGTGCGGTCACTTCAGAGGGCTCGCACACGCGATGCGCCAAGAGCGGTTCGGCGAGGGTGGCAAAGATCGTCATGCGTGGATTGAGCGACGCGAAGGGATCTTGGAAAACCATCTGCAAGTCGCGGCGCACCGCAGCGAGTTCGGACGCGGAGCCCTCGGTAAGATTTTTGCCTTCGAGTATAACCGCGCCCGACGTCGGTGGGATCAACTGCATGATGGTGCGGCCGAGCGTGGATTTACCGGAGCCCGATTCACCGACAAGGCCGATCACTTCGCCGCGTTTAACATGGAAACTGATACCATCGACGGCACGCACGGAATCAGCGGTTTTTCCGAAGAGTCCGGCGGCGCGGCCCGTGAAGTGCGTGGAGACGTCCTTCACCTCCAGAATGGTCTCGTTTTGGTCAACGGGAGGGAGGGCGGGCGAGGGGGCGGAGATGGCGGATTGGTTGGGGAAATCGAACCGCGCGAGCAGCTCGGCCTCGGAAATCGGCTTGGACAAATCGGGCGGCAGTCCCGGGATCGTGAAGAGCGGTCGGCCTTTTTCCTGGAGAGCGGGAACGCAGCGTTGCAGGGCCTTGGTGTAGGGATGCTGCGGATTGCGGAAAAGCGTGCGTGTGTCGGCGGTCTCCATGATACGGCCGGCATACATGACCTGCACGCGGTCGCAGAGACCGGAGACGACGCCGAGATCATGGGTCACAAAGATGACCGCCATGCCAAACTCGCGTTGGAGCCTTTTGATGAGCGCGAGGATTTGCGCCTGCACGGTCACGTCGAGGGCGGTGGTGGGCTCGTCGGCGATGAGGATGTCGGGTCGGGTGATCAACGCCATCGCGATCATCACACGTTGGCGCATACCGCCGGAAAACTCATGCGGATAACTGTGCATGCGCTCGGCGGCGTTGGTGATGCCGACCGCTTCCAACATGGCGAGCGCGCGAGCGAGGGCGTCTTTGCGGGAGATCTTTTCGTGAATGAGCAGCGGTTCGATGATTTGGTCGGAGACGCGCGTGTAAGGATTCAGCGACGTCATCGGATCCTGAAAGATCATCGAGATGCGCTTGCCGCGGATGGCGCGGGCTTCCTTTGGCGAGCAATGCAGCAGGTCAACGCCATCGAACATCGCCGTGCCGCTTTCGATTTTTCCGGGGGGCTGCGGGATGAGACCCATCAGTGAATAGCAGGTGACCGATTTGCCCGAGCCGGATTCGCCGACGATGCCGAGGATTTCGCCGCGTTCGAGATGGAAGCTGACTCCGTTCACCGCTCGGTAGACACCGCTGCGCGTATGAAAATAGGTGCGGAGATCTGAAACCGTGAGCAAGGCCATGATTCACCGCCAAAGGGCGTCAATTTTAGCCCGAGTGCAAGCCTTCTGGGGATTGGAACGGCGATGCGCGGGATTGACTTCGATTTTCGGGTTGCACACTTCCCAGCCATCACTGGCTTCCGAGATTTCATCCCCATCGCATTTGAATCCTTCGCACCCCAAAAAATTCCTGGTCACTGGAGGCGCAGGCTTCATTGGTTCGCATGTGACCGAAGCCTTGCTCTCGGCGGGGCACGAAGTGGTGGTGTTTGACGATTTCAACGATTACTACGACCCGGCGATCAAAGAAGGGAACCTGGCCGGAACGAAGGCTGAGATTATCCGTGGCGATATTCGGGATGACGGGCTGGTCGTGCGCACGTTTGCCACGCATCGGTTCGATGGAGTTTTTCATTTGGCTGCTCGGGCCGGAGTGCGGCCGTCGATCGCGGATCCGCGACTTTACTTTAGCACGAACATGGATGGCACGTTGAACTTGCTTGAAGCCTGTCGCCGTGCCGGTGTGCGTGATTTTGTCTTCGCGTCGTCTTCATCGGTCTACGGAGTCAACGCCAAGGTGCCATTTTCGGAGAACGACTTGATCGAACGCACGATCTCGCCTTACGCCGCGACCAAGATCGCCGGCGAGCAGATGTGCTCGAATTACGCGCATCTTTTCGGACTGCGTTGCATGTGCCTGCGGTTTTTCACGGTGTATGGCCCGCGTCAGCGGCCGGATCTGGCCATCTCAAAGTTTACCACGGCGCTCCTTGATGGAAAACCAATCGACCGCTACGGCGACGGCAGCACGGCGCGTGATTACACTTATATAGATGACATCGTGCAGGGTGTGTTGGCGGCGGCGCGCTATACGGAAAAGTCTTCGTTCGAGATTTTTAATATCGGTGGTTCGGCGACCACGACGTTGAGTGAATTGATCGCGTTGACCGAAGCCGCGGTCGGAGCGAAGGCGGTCATTCGCCAGCAGCCTGACCATCTCGGTGACGTGCCGCGCACTTTTGCCGATATCTCCAAGGCCACCCGTCTGCTCGGTTATCGTCCCAAAACGGATATTCAAGAGGGCATTGTTCGTTACGTGAAATGGCGCCGGACTCACTCCGATGTGGCCGGTTAAGGTCCACCGTTCGCCGGGCTTGCCGCCGGTTGGCGGGCCCGCACTGTCTTAACGTTACGTATGTCACTTCCTGTCGAAACCCCGTCCACCGTTCAGTCGAGCGACCGCCGTCGCGGGCTGATCCGGCCGACGCTGGCCCGACGCGTGAAGTGGCGGCTGGAGGCGATTGCCTACGCGATGTTCGAAACTGCGCTGGGCGGATTGCCGCTTTCGTGGGTGGCGCGTGTCGGACGCGGTTTGGGTGCGCTCGCTCATGTTTTTTTGGCGAGGCGGCGTCGCACGGTCATGCGCAATGTGCGTATCGCTTTTGCCGGTGAAAAAACTCCGGACGAGTTACGCGTGCTTACGGCCGAGGTGTTCAGGCGCAGCGGGGCGAATTTGCTGAGCTCGTTGCGCACCGTGCGGCTGAAGGACACGCAACTGACCAAAGTGGTCGATCTGTGTGACGAGGCGATTTTTCACGAGGCCGTCGCACGCGGTCGCGGTGTCGTCATGGTGCTCGCTCACATGGGCAACTGGGAGGCGCTCGCGCAATGGTTTCCCCGGTTGCTGCCGCCTGGCGTGGCCGGTGCGACCGTTTATCGTCCGCTCAATAATCCGATCATGAACCGTCGTGTGGCCAGGGCGCGCCGGCGACGTGGAGTGGCGTTGTTTTCCAAGGATGACAACCCGCTGGGTATGGCTGGTTTTCTGCGTCGTGGCGGTGTGTTGGGCGTTCTTTCCGACCAGCGGGCGGGCAGCATCGGGGAATTGGTTCCGTTCTTCGGACGGCTGACGAGTTGCACGCCCATCCCGGCGATTCTTGCCCGACGGACGGGTGCCGCGATCGTCGGGGTTTCGTTGCGAACCGTGGCGACGGGACGTTGGGAACTGCGATTTCACGCTTTAGATGAAGCGACTCCCATCACCGTCAATGTGATGGGATTGGTTGAGCGCATGATGCGGGTAAGCCCCGCCGATGTTTTCTGGTTGCAGGAACGCTGGAAGATTTCATCGAGCGAACCGCACCGTCAAAATGGCAAGGTAGCGCGCGGCGAAGTCGTGCCGGCAACCAAACGCCGTCGTGCTTTGTTGTGGGCGAGCGAAGACGGCGTGCTCCCACCGGCTCCTGTGGCCATCCCTGATGACGTGGACTACGAGGTAGCCGTGTCAGGCGGCACGGTTGTCGAGTGCGGATTGAAGGGCCATCGCTACGTGGGTGGCCGTATCCATGAATTCTTACAGCACGTGGACGCAGCCGGAGAACAGCCTTTGGACTACGTGGTCGGCGGCGGTTCGCGCGCCGCCGACGTGGCCCGCGCTTGCGACCAACTTGGCTTGGGGTGGATGGAGGCGGGGGCATGAAGAAGCTGCGCCACATTCGCGTGTTGTCCGATGGGCGGCCCGGCCATGAAAACCAGAGCGTTGGGCTGGCGCTGGCTTTGGCCCGCCGCACGGGGGCGACCCACGAAATCGTGAAGATCGATCCGTCCGCGGGCTTGCTGTCCAGGATGCGTGCGGCGGCGCAACCGGGGACGGCGGACTTGGTGATCGGCGCGGGGCACCGCACGCATCTTCCGTTGTGGTGGGCGTCTCGCCGTTTGAAGGCGCGCTCGGTGGTCATCATGAAGCCGAGCCTGCCGTTCGCATTTTTTGATTTGTGCGTGATGCCTCGTCATGACTTGGCAAACCCGGTCGACACGGGCCGGATCGTGACCACGCGTGGCTCGCTGAACCGCATCGCGGAAGAGCCTGCGGTGAAAACCGAGACGGGCGTTGTTTTGATTGGCGGTCCTTCGAAACATCACGGCTGGGACGGGACTCCTTTGCCGGCGGCGATTGCCGCAATCGTGCGCGCGCGACCTGATTTAAGGTGGACCATCGGTGATTCACGCAGGACTCCTGAGGGGTTTCTTGCGCAGTTGTCCGGTTGTGGAGCGCAGCTCGTGCCGCATCAGCAGACCAAGCCGGGTTGGTTGCCGGCGCAACTCGGTGCGGCCCGCGAAGTGTGGGTGACCGAGGACAGCATTTCGATGATCTTCGAGGCGCTCACGGCCGGCGCGCGCGTGGGCGTGTTGCCTTTGCCCGTGCAAAACCCGCGTGCGCGCACGGTGAAAGCAGTGCGAGAGCTGATGGCGGAGGGTTATGTGCGTCCTTTTGCGGAATGGGTGAAGAACCCCGCAGGATGGGGAGCGCCGCCGGTGCTGCATGAAACCGCACGCTGCGCCGAACTGATCATCAACCGTTTCTTCGCATGAAGATCCTGCAAATCCTGCCTGAACTCAACTCCGGTGGTGTCGAGCGTGGCACCTTGGAAGTCGCACGGGCTCTCGTTCAGGGAGGTCATCAAGCGGTGGTGGTTTCCAACGGCGGCCGGTTGGTCGATGAACTACAGCGCATCGGCGCGCGGCACGTGACGCTGCCGGTTCACCGCAAGAGCTTGGGGTCCCTGCTGCAAGTGCGTGCGCTACGGAGAGTCTTCGAGCAGGAGAAGCCCGATATCGTCCATATCCGCTCGCGCGTGCCCGGGTGGATCGCGTGGTTGGCCTGGCGGGGCATGGACCCGTTGACACGCCCGCGTCTGGTTTCAACCGTGCACGGGTTTTATTCGGTCAACGCATATTCCAAAATCATGACCTGCGGCGAGCGGGTGATCGCGGTGTCGGAGAGCATCCGCGCCTATATTCGCAAAAACTATCCCAAGGTGGAGCCGGACCGGATCACGGTCATTCACCGGGGCGTCGATCCGGTGTCATATCCGAATGGATACGCCGCGCCGGCGGATTGGGTCGAGGGTTTCGAGCGGGAGTTTCCCGCGGTGCGCGGGCGGATGCTGGTGACATTGCCCGGACGCATCACGCGCTGGAAAGGCGCTTTTGATCTGGTGGAGATTATCGGCCGGTTAAAACAATCGGGGCTCCCGGCGCACGGTTTGCTCGTGGGGGAAACGCATCCAAAAAAACGCGCGTTTGAACGGGAGTTACGCGCCAAAATCGCCGCGCGCGGGCTGGAGGCCGACATCACATTTACGGGGCCGCGAGGGGATTTGCGCGAAATCATGGCGATCTCGCGAGCGGTGCTCTCGCTCTCGTCGGACCCGGAGGCGTTTGGTCGCGTGACGCTGGAGGCGTTGATGCTCGGACGACCGGTGTTGGCTTACAATCACGGAGGCGTGGCGGAGCAGTTGGCTGTCATGTTGCCCGAAGGCGGCGTGCCGCCGAACGATTGGGAAGAAGTCGCGCGCCGGCTGGAGTCGTGGTTGCGCACGGCGCCGCCCCTGCCCAAGCCGGACGGACAGTTCTCACTGGATAATATGCTTCAACGCACGTTGGCCGTGTATGCGGACGTGCTGAGGGCGCGGCGCGCGGATTAGCGAAAGCGCAGTTTGCGGAAGAGCTTCTTGAGCAAAAACGGAATGGCCTGAATCGGACGGCTGTTGCGAGCGGCGCGGCGGCCAAGCAATTTTCCGTAGGTCCCGCGAGCGGCGGTGGATGGAGTCGGGGCGCAATGATGTGGCTCAATCAAGCGGGAAAGCACCGCGAACAAGTTGTAGTCCTGCAGCACGCGCCGGCGGGCCTCGATGATGGCGGGCAGGCGGCGTTCGTATTCTTTTGAGGCGATCGCGTCGGAGATAATTTTCGCGGCCGAGTCCACGTCATGCGCGTCGATCCGGATAAAGCTGTCGGCGGGGAAATACGCCTCGGCGTTCGGGCAACCGTAGTAGATGGGCAGGCAGCCGGCGAGGAAGGCGTCGGCGAGTTTTTCGGTCCAGTGATGTGGAGCCAGTTCGTTTTCGAAAACCAGATGATAACGGTAAGGCTCAAGCGCCTCGGCCTTGTCCTCCATCGGTCGCACGCCATGGCCGTAAATTTGCAAGCCCGGCAGGCGTTCGCGCAACGCGTGCGTGAAATCATAGCGCAGCCGGTGAAGCGTGTGACGCTGCCGTTTGCTGGAGCACACGGTCGAAAAGTCCGCAGTCTTGGTCGGAAGTGTCGCCGCAATCCCGTCGTAGTCGCGCAGGTGTTCACCCTGTAGCCCGTAATACCACAGCAACGTGGACGGGTGATAAACGCGAGAGGGGTGCGGAAGATCGCGCGCGGACTGGCTTGTGATTACGTGGCCGAATTGGGAGGTGTAAACGGGTTCGTAGCTCTTGATCGAGGCGGGCTCGTTGGTGACGAGAATCGTGCGCCCGGGCGGGCAGGCCAGGATTTCGTCAGCGTGAGACCTGGGTAAATCGTCATAAACGACCAACCAGTCGTAAGTCCGGGTATCCTTGCCCGGCACGAATCGACAACGTCCCCATACGCCGGAGCGATTCGGAGTCATCCGCAGCCATTGCACGCTGTCCTGAGCACTGTAATGCTTGGTGACGAATTTGACCGTGAGCTGTGGGAGTGGCACGAGGATGAAGAGGGCGAGGGGGTTACCGGCCGGCCAGCGCTTGGGCGTAAACTGCCTCGATGCGCGGGGCGGTGTGCTCCAAGGAAAGCTCGCGCGCGGCAAAGGCAAAAACCGGGGCAAACTCGGCGGCTAACGACGCACGACGATCGAGAGCCCGGTTGATGGTTTTGGCCAACGCCGGCGCGTCCTCGACTGGGCATAGGCAGGACGGCGGCAAAATATCCTCCACTCCGGCCACACGGGTGCCGACCACCGGACGTTCAAGGTGCAGCATCTCGACCAGCGCGAACGGAAAGCCTTCGTTGCGCGAGGAGATCACCATCAAATCGGCGAGTCGGGTGAGACGGCTGACGTCGTTACGGAAACCCGCGAACCACACGCGATCGGACACGCCGGCGGTGCGAGCCCGGGTCTCCAGCTCCGCGCGCAGGCGACCGTCGCCGATGATCCAAAGGCACGCGTCCACCGTGCGCAGGGATTCCAATAAAATATCAAATCCCTTCGCCGGCACCAGCCGGCCCACGGCCGCCAGAATCGGACGGCTTCCGCCGAGAAACGGCAGATCGGTTTCGGCGAGAGCGTTGGTCTCCGGTTCGCTTTGCACGGCGCGCGGAATCGCGTTCCAGATGACGTGGTGCGGGATGTCGCCGAGGCACGAACCGGCGCGCTGGCTGACCGCGATGACTTGGTCGAACGGCTTGAACACGCGCACGGAGCGCTTGGTGTTTTGCACCGTCGCGACCGTGGCGGCGGGTGGAAGAAAGAACCGCAACGCATTGACCAATGCGGCCGCTTTGTTGGCGTGCGCATGGATGATGTCCGGACGATAAGCGCGGATCGCCCGCGCCAGTTGCCAGAGCAACAGCGGGTCGCGGCGGCTGCGTTGCATCGGTAGCGACACGCGATCAACGGAGGCGTCGAGCCGCTCCAGAACCAGCGGCGCTGCGGCCAGTCGCACCTCGTGCGTCGCCGCCTGCGTGCGGACAAGCTCCACCACGCTGCGCTCCAGTCCGCCCCATTCGCTGTCAGTGGCAACTATGTGGAAAATTTTCATCCGGCGGCTGCATTAAGGCTTCTCAACCCGTTGAAACCAGCCCGAAATCTGTGGGTCCCCATGAATGATCGTCCGACGGCTCCGCGCCCTTTCCGTATCTTGCACTGCGCCTGTTTTCATCATCGAAAATATTCAGCGTGGTATCCGAGCATTGATCAAAAGCTGACCAACGGGTTCATCCGCAACGGGCATTCGGTGGAGACGTTTTCGTATCGCGACATCGCCAAAAACGAAGCATGGTTTCCCTCGAAAAAGCTGGGTGCCGGTCGCGCCAACTTGCGACTCGCCGAGGCCTGCGCGAATTACGAGCCCGACCTTTTATTACTTGGGCACAGCGAGATTATCCGCAGTGAAACCATCACGGCGATCCGTCGCCGTCATCCGCGTTTGAAGGTGGCGATGTGGTATTGCGACCCGTTGTGGGTGCCTGAAAAGATGGCGTTGGTGAAGCGCTGGGCGCGCGTGTGCGACGTAGTGTTCACGACTTCGGGCGGACCGTGGCTGGAGGAGATTTCGCGCGAAGGGGCGGTGGCGGCGCATTTCCCGAATCCGGTCGATGCGTCCATCGAAACCTACCGGGCGTTTGCAGCGCCCGACTGGGATCAGGATTTGTTTTTCGCGGGCACGGAGAAAGGCGAGCCCGGGCGCACTGCGTTGTTGGAGCAATTGCGCGGCGACACCGGTGGGCTTCGCTTTCGTATTCACAAGGCCTTCGGCCGGCCGCCGATCACAGGGCATGCATATTTCGCGGCGCTGTCACGGTCGCTGATGGGGCTCAATCTTAGCCGCCGCTCCGACGTGCCCTGGTATGCGTCGGATCGCATCGCTCATTTTATGGGCAACGGCGTCCTGGCGCTTACGCCGCGCACACCCGGGCTGACCGAGCTGTTTTCCGAGGACGCGATGGGCTGGTTCGGCTCTTATGACGAATTGCGCGCGTTGATTTATGATTTGGTCAAACGTCCCGAGGAAGCCCGTCGCCGAGCGGAAAAAGGCTGGGTGGAGGCTCAGGCGAAATGCGACACGCGACGAGTCACGGCATGGATGCTCGACCTGATCGAAGGCCGCGCACCGACGGACAATGTGCCGTGGGCGAACCAAGTGTTTCGCGGTTAGCTGAATCAGTCGAGTCGCAGGAATTTTCGCCACTTGGCCTTACGGCGTTCGCTGCGGGTTTTGCGCGGGGCGACGGCGGCGGGAGGGGCGGGTAACGCGGCGATGGCCACACCGGCCGCAATCGGGTCGTATTTTGCGTTGAGCACGTTGATCAGCCAGAGATCGGTCCAGCGCTCCCAAGCATCTTTGTTGCCCCAGTAATGGACGAAGTGGTCGCCGATAGCCTCGAGCCGGCCGGTGGCTTGGGCGGCGAGCGAAAACGCCAGTTGCTCCTTGAGGCGCGTGCGCGGTGACAGCCCGAGCGCGGTCATCGCATCCACCGCATTCAGGACGTTTTCGACCAGCTCGCGGTCTTTCGGGTGAACGCCGAGCAGGCCGGCGTTCCACATGATCGAATCGTCACGCAACGCGAGGCCGCCGGCCAGCGAGTGGTTGAGCAGGCGTTTGCTGTATTCGCGGCGCTCCTTGGTTTGATTGTCGCAGACCCGGTATTCCGGGCAGTGCATGAAAAACGCGCCCGCTTGCAACCGCGCTTCGAGCGCGAGCGGATCGTCCGTGCACAGCGTGTCGGAATCGAGGTAAAACACCGCCTCGCCCGGGTGGCGGTCGAGGTGGTGCAACAGCAGGCACGGTTTGGCCCGGAAGAAAAAGCGCTCCGGTCCGATCCACTCCGCCAGCAGAGCGGGGGCGAGTTTTTCCACCTGTGCGAAGCCCCTGAGCCAAACATAACGGGAGGGTTGATCCGTATAGACGACGATCTTGGCGCGCCCCTGTGAGCGTCCCAGAACGGAGCAGATGGCCAGCGTGGCTTGTTTCCAAAACACCGGGTCTTCGCCGGCCACCAAAAATATCCACCGCACCACGGGAAGGTCGTTCATGTGTGCGAGCAAACAGAGGCGCCGCCGCGCTTCGTGGCAACCCCGGGATTCGCCGCACCAATCTCCGGGGTGGCGTGCTGTTTCGGTTTCCGCTTGTCGGTGAAGAGGCCGGGAGCATGCTGCCAGCCCATGTCTAGTGTCGAACCGGTTAACATCATTTGCCTGAAGTGGGGCACGCTCTACCCTGCATTTTATGTAAATCGTCTTTATGCGGGCGTGAAAAAACACCTGAAGCGCCCGTTTCGCTTCATCTGTGTGACGGAAAAACCGGAGGGCCTGCACCCCGGCGTGGAGGCGATGCCCTTCAACTTGCCCAAAGGAATGCCGGAACGTTTGCGGATGGGATTCTGGACCAAGCTGGCGGTCACGGCGGACGACTTCGGCGACTATCGGGGCCCCACGCTGTTTCTGGATATTGACCAGGTGATCACGGGTCCGCTCGATGTGTTTTTTGATTACAAACCGGGGCGCAATTGCATCATCCACAATTGGCTCTCGTGGCATAAAACGCTGTTCCGGCCGGCGCCGAACATTGGCAACTCGTCGGTGTTCCGCTTCGAAGCCGGCAAGTCCCGGTATATTTTCGACAAGTTCGAACAAGAGTGGCCACGGGCTCTGGATCGCACGCAATTCCGCACCGAGCAGGCCTTTTTGACTTACGCGATGGGCGATAACCGCGAGTGGTGGCCCTCCGAGTGGGTGCGCAGTTTCAAGCGGCATAGTATTCCCGCATTTCCGCTCAATCTGGCGACCCCACCTGTCCTGCCCGCAGATTGTCGCATCATGTGTTTCCATGGCGAGCCACACCCCGAGGTTGCCATGGAAGGTTACGACGGTGGCGGCCGCCTCTATCGCCGCACGAAGCCCGCGCCTTGGATTCGGGAGCACTGGATCGATAACGAGCGCGGCATGCTGTCTTTATAGCCCCAAACTTCGTGTATGAAAACCTTGGAACAAAGAATTCCTTATCAGATCAACGCCGAATACCTTATCGGCAACTTGATTGAAAAGGCTCAACCTGCCGCCATCGGCAAGATTGGCGGCACCGAGGGCAAGGCGCTCGCGATTGGACGGAATCGGTTCGTGCGCACACTGCGCCCATCTAAAGTGGCTCGCCGTATGCAGAGCCTGTATGAGCTGTCCGGCGTATATCCTAACACACCGGCCACGTTTGATGCATTTATTGATTTTTTCGGAGGAAAAATCTTACCAGAAGTAGACTATTTGGCGAAATGGCGGGGCGAAGACGACGAGGCGTTGAGGCATACATACGGACTTAAGGCGGAATGGTTGCCACCTGAAACCTTGTCCACTTTGCCTGAACGGTGGTGGCTATCTCTTCGTGGCAAGCGCGTCGTCGTGATTTCCCCCTTTAAAGCTAGCCTCCTACGCCAAATTGACCGGCTAGCTGAAGTCTGGCCGCGTGGCGATCTCCCTCTTGGTTCCGGTCAAGTGCGGATCATACAATCACCATTTCACGCCCACCTTGCGCCGCCTCGATTCGACTCTTGGTTTGAATCCCTGAAGCACCTTGAGCAGGAGCTGGCTCGTGAACCCTATGACGTTATGCTGGTGGGGGCCGGTGCATGGAGCCTGCCACTTTGCGTGGCTGCCAAGCGTAGTGGGCGTGTGGGTATACACTTGGGAGGCGTGCTACAGCTTCTCTTCGGAATCGTGGGTTCGCGCTGGAACAAGGATAAAAACCCCATTCGCGCCCGCAGTGACATATCTTCACTCTTTAATGATAGCTGGATAGCCCCCGACTTGGCCGATACGCCTGAAGCCATCAAGCGAGCGTCCTCTCTGTTTCGAGCTGATTGCCAATATTGGTGACAGGCGAGACGGGCAGCGGGATTTTCAACCGAACGAAGGATTTTTACACACCAAGTTGTTCGAGCATCGCTCTCGTTGCGGTCAATTAGTCTCTTTATAAAGAGCGGACATGCGCTTCGTTATGAGGTGAGCGGCCCTGTAATTCTTTTTTCGGCTTAAAAAAGAAAAGATCTTTGTCCGGGGCTTTCCGTAGATGAGCATATGGGGCTGTAGTAAACCCTTACCATAGCTGAATTGCTTTACCAGCAGCATGAGAACTTCCGGCAAATCGACGCGAAAGACATTGAACGCGTGGTCGCGCCAACTCGCGACATTGTAGTAACCATCAAAACATACGTCATCAACCACTCGCATCTTACCCGACGCAGCACAGACTCCTGCCACATAGAAAGGGAGAGCGAGATTGGTCAGGGGAGCAGTAAACTCCTCAACGGCCCGAACCGCAGTATTTCGAGAGTAGATGCACGCAGTAATAAACATCATGGAACCATAATGATATCGAAAGCATGCCTCAAAACAATCTCGGCCGTATGGAAAACGGGATCCCAGTTCTCTGGGAAAGGCAGCCGGCGCGATTTCCTTTTCTCTCAAACCATCATACGGTCGGTAATTAAGCGCTACCAGCTGGCAGTCGTTTTCGCGATCTAGGATCTCCCATAAACGATCCAGTGCAGTCCTAGAGACCGCGTCATCGTCACCCATCACCCAAACATGCTTGGTAACGGCAGCCTTGAGGCAGCTAATATAATTCCCTATAAGCCCCAGATTACGTTCATGTCGGTAATAGGTTAACCGCCCGTTGAATTTAGGCAGCCACTTTGCCATAACCGTCGGAGTTGCATCAGTTGATGCATTATCGTGGACGCGGATAATCAGCTCGGGATAACGAGCAGCCCATTCCGCCAGCCTGCCTAAACAAGCATCGAGTTTGCTTGCGCGATTCCAAGTGGGAACTGTAATAGTAAGTGAAGGCATTAGCGAAGATGAGTAAATAGGGTCATATCATATGCCACCGAGGTATTGGCCGTGAGGGGAGCGGGTATGAATTAAACGTTATCCTTAACCTCTGCGGTCGTATGCAGACGTTGATTGTTGTAGAGGTCGCGATAGATAGAACTGGTTTTATACACACTATCGTGAGGCCCGTCGGAGACGATGTGCCCCTGCTCAAACACAAGGATCCGGTCGGCGTGCCGGATTGAGCTGAAGCGGTGGGCGATCATGAAAGTAGTGCGTCCTTGCACCAACTCGGAGAGCGCTTTCTGGACCAAGGTTTCGCTTTCCGTATCTAACGCGCTGGTGGCTTCATCCAAGATCAGGATGGGAGCGTTTTTCAAGAAGGCGCGGGCGATCGCGATGCGCTGGCGTTGTCCGCCTGACAGGCTCGCGCCGCGTTCGCCGACCAAGGTGTCGTAACCGAGCGGTAGTGATTCGATGAAGTCTGCGATACAGGCCTTCCGGGCGGCGGCCCGCACCTCGATGTCATCGGCGCCAAGACGGCCGACGCGAATGTTGTCCGCTATGGTCGCGTTGAAAAGAACGGGCATTTGCGGAACGATCGCGATCCGATCGCGCAGTTCGGCTTTGTCCATATTGCGCAGATCAACTCCACCGAGCAGGATACGTCCTTCGGACGGATCGTAGAACCGCGGGATCATGGAGATGAACGTCGATTTGCCGGCCCCGCTTGCACCGACCAAGGCCACGGCTTCTCCGGGAGCGATGGCAAGGGCCACCTTGTGCAGCGCGGGCGCCGAACGAGACTCGGACGCGACGTAAGCAAACGTCACATTTTCAAAACTCAGCGTCAATGGGGCGGCGGGAAAAGCGATGGGCTTGACCGGCGGAGGCACGGTATCCTCGGCATCGAGAATGTGCTCCAGGCGTTCGAGCGAGGCGTCGCCGATTTTGATCAACGCGTGGATGTTGCTCAGCTTTTTGACCGGCTCGTAGGCCATGTAGAGCGCCAGCGCCAGCGCGCTGAACGTGGCGAAATCCATGCCGTTGCGCGTGCCGAAATAGAGAGCGGCAACGAAGCCGCACACCGAGACAAACTCGATGGCGGGAGTGACCGCGGACTGATATTTTACGCTCTTCAGGGAGAGTTTGAAGATCGCCTGAATACGTTCGCGGAAGCGCGTCTTTTGCTGCTCTTGAAGATTGTAGGCTTGGATCTCCAGTGGAGATTGCAGCGTCTCGGTGATCACGGCGGACAGCTCACCGCCTTGCTGGGCGATAAGACGGGATTTTTTGATGAGATGTTTGGCGGCGATGCGGATGGGCAGCACGCAGAGCGGCACGCTCAAGATTGCGATCAACGCAAACAAGGCGCTGCGCTCGGTCGCGGAGAGATAAATGAGGTAGCCAAGGGCCGAGATCAACGTGAGCGGCTGCTTGATGATCTCACTGCTCACGTTGACGATCACGTTTTTGAGCTGATCGGTGTCGGTGATCAGACGGGCGGCCAAGTCGCCGGATTTGTTGCGCTGGTAAAACGCCAGCGGAAGCTCTTGCAGGCGTTCGAACACTTGCTGGCGCAAACCGTCGAGGATGCGGAAACCGGCCGCACTGATCAGGTAGCGATTTGCAAAGGCGCTCAATCCACGAACGAGAAAAATCACCGGCAGGGCGAGGCAGGCCACGATCAGCAATTTATCGGCATAAGCTTCGCCAAACATGCGTTTGGCGAAGGCGATCACGGCGGGAGACGCCTCGTCTTCTTTGCCAAAGAAAATCGGCAGCATGGTCTTGAACATCACCGGCAGGCCCACGCCGCTACTGATCGAATAGGCGGCACCGGCCAGAAGACCGCCGATAAACTGCCACCGAGCCGCCTTCAAATGATGAAGGTGGCGAAAATACCGCCGGATTCCGGGGTTCGAGTGGGTGACGGGCGACTTCATTATAAGGGTCTGGAAAAGCGGCAGAGTGCGAAGCCGGCTTCTTCATGGAAAGGATATTATCCGCGCGAGCGAGGGAAGGCGCGGCGGGTTCGCGCTATTTTTGTGTTTATCACGGGGCGTCGCGTTGTTGTTGTGGTTAACACTCATGCTCGATCCCAAGCTTCTCCGCGAGTCACCCGATGTAGTCCGGGCGGCAATCACCAAAAAACACCTCTCGGTCGATGTTGACGCGGTTCTCGCCCTAGACACCGACTGGCGCAATCGCCTGCAACAGGTTGAAAGTCTCCGCGCCGCCCAAAAAGCCGCGAATACCGAGATGGCCAAGCTGCCCAAGGGTTCGCCTGAATTCATCGCCAAGGTTCAGGAGATGAAAGCCGTCTCGACGCAAGTGAAGGAAGGCGAGGTCGCGCTCAAAGAAATCGAGGAGCGGTTGAAGCAGGCAATGATGACGTTGCCCAACATCCCGCATGCGTCCGTGCCGGAAGGGCGCACGCCTGAGGACAACGTGGTCTTTGCAACGTGGGGCGATATCGCCGCGCTTTCGCCGGACGCGAAGGCGCACTGGGAAATCCCAGGTTTCGAGAAACTGTTCGACTTTGCCCGTGGTTCGAAAGTCACCGGCGCAGGTTTTCCGTTTTACGTCGGCGACGCCGCTCGATTGGTGCGCGCGCTGCTCCATTTCTTTTTGGATGAGGACGGCAAGGCCGGCTATGTGGAGGTGAACCCGCCCATTTTCGTCAACGCCGCCAGCGCCACCGCGACCGGTCAGCTGCCGGACAAGGAAGGCCAGATGTATGAGGCCGTTGCCGATGGCTTCTATGCCGTGCCGACGGCCGAGGTGCCGCTTACGAATTTTTTCCGCGACGAGATCATCGACGAGGCGGATCTGCCGGTGAAGCGCTGCGCCTACACTCCATGTTTCCGTCGTGAGGCGGGAAGCTACGGCAAGGACGTGCGCGGGCTGAACCGTCTCCATCAGTTCGACAAGGTCGAGCTCCTCAAGTGGGTTCATCCCTCGACCAGTTATGCCGAACTCGATGCGTTGCGCGGCGATGCCGAGAACCTGTTGCGCAAGCTCGGTCTGCCTTATCGCGTGCTGCTCATGTGCGGCGGTGATCTCGGTTTTTCGCAGTCGAAAAAATACGATCTCGAAGTTTGGTCGGCCGGCCAGAAGCGCTGGTTGGAAGTGTCGAGCTGCTCGAATTTCGAGACGTTCCAAGCCCGCCGTGCGCAGATCCGTTTCCGCAACGCCGAGGGTAAACCCGAGTTGGTGCACACGCTCAATGGCTCCGGTCTCGCCGTGCCGCGCGTGTTGGCCGCATTGATGGAAAATAACCTTCAGGCGGATGGTCGTGTGAAGATCCCGGCGGTGCTCGTGCCGTATTTCGGCAAGGAGTATCTCACGTTTGCGTGAGGCAAGTAGCGCAGGCTTCCAGCCTGCCTTCCGTTTCGACAGCAGGCTGGAAGCCTGCGCTACTTCAGACCATGCCGCGCCCGCCAAAAATCGACTGGCCTCGCGTCGCCGAAGCACTGGCGACGCGTTTCCCTCGCAAGTCACTGCATCCATCGGTGCTCGCATGGGCCGAGTCCGGCAGTGAAGCGGCACAGCGCTCGTGGGCGGTTGGTTTTTCAGGCGGGGCGGATTCGCTCGCGCTTCTCCTTCTGCTATGGGCGCACTGGCCTGAGCGCCGGAAACGAGTTGTTGCGTTGCACTTTGATCATCGCCTGCGCGGGCGCGCCTCGACGGCGGATGCCCGGTTTTGCGCGAGTGTGTGTGAAGCGCTCGGTGTGCGTTATGTCGGCGGGGTTTGGGCTTCTGCCCGGAAAGGGGCCAGCGAGGCCGAGGCGCGCACGGCGCGTTTTGCGTTTTTCCAACGTGAACTCGGACGGCGTCGCATTCGCGCGCTGTGGCTGGGTCACCAGCAAGACGATATCGCCGAGACGATTCTCATGAGACTCGCGCGTGGCAGCGGCACCGCCGGACTGGCTGCGCCGCGTCCGCTGCAACTGATGCCTGCCGGTCGCGTGCATGTGCGGCCTCTGCTTACTTTAAAGAAGAGCGAACTCACCACGGCCTTGCTCAACGCAGGCGCAATCTGGCGCGAGGACGCGAGCAACGAAACCATGGGTTATTATCGTAATCGCATCCGGCACGGAGCCTTGCCGCAGTGGTGTGCGGCGGCCGAGGGGCGTGATGCACTGGGGGGCGCCGCGCTGTCGCGGGAGTTGCTCGAAGAGGATGACACGGCGCTGGAGGCTTGGGTGGATGAGTTGAATCTATTGTCCGCTGACGGACGCCAGCTGGGCGTGAAAGCGCTTCACGGTAAACCGCGTGCGGTGGTGCGTCGGGCCTTGCACCGCTGGCTGGTGAGACAGGCCGATATCGGTGATCTGTCGCGCCAAGGCTTTATGGGGCTGCTCGCGGCGGTGGAGAAGGGGAGTTTCACCCGTTTTAGCCTGGGTCGCAGTGGTTTTGCGGTGATTCGCAAAGGCACCCTGGTTTTTGAGGCAAAACCCACGGTTTGACGGATGTCGGGAATGTGGTTCGAATCCTTCGTCAAACCGAAAGGCGCCCAATTGACTTATCCGGGGGAACCCGCACGGTTATCCCCTAGTCCAAATCGTAATGCCTGATCTCAAAAACGACACCAAGCGCCGCCCTCTCAAAAACCTGCCCCCGGACCGTTTCCCGCTAAAGGTTTCCCTGATCTGGCTCTCCATTCTCGCTGCCGTTCTGTTGCTGTTCTATTTCAGCCCGCCTCGCAACACCGCGCCTGCCGAGCTTAAGATTCAACAGGTCATCGAATTGGCCAATGAGGGTAAAGTTGTCTCCGGTGTCATTCGCTACGACGTCGCTTACGGACGCAACGGAGCCGTCATCACCGGCAAGGTCAAAGAGCCCACGCTCGACATCGAGAATGGTGCCAAAACCGACCAGTTCCGTGCCGCCGGTAACTTGACTGAGGCCAGCTTGGACAGCTTACAAAAAACCAAGGTCTTCGAAGAGCCGCCGGTATCCACCAACGTCTCGAGCGTCTTGCTCAACCTCCTGCCGATCCTGCTCATCATCGGCTTGCTCTACTTCCTCTTCGTTCGCCAGCTCCGCCAAGCCGGTCGGGGCGCGATGAATTTTGGCAAGAGCCGTGCCAAGATGCTCGCCCGCGACCGCGACAAAATCACGTTCGGTGAAGTCGCTGGTTGCGATGAAGCCAAGGAAGAGGTGTCCGAGGTCGTCGAGTTCCTCAAGGACCCCAAGAAGTTTCAAAAAATGGGCGGCAAGATCCCGAAGGGCCTGCTCCTCGTCGGTCCTCCCGGCACGGGTAAAACGCTCCTCGCCAAGGCGGTCGCCGGCGAGGCCGACGTGCCATTCTTTAGCATTTCCGGCTCCGACTTCGTCGAGATGTTTGTGGGCGTCGGTGCGAGCCGCGTCCGTGACATGTTTGAGCAGGGTCGCAAGAACGCGCCTTGCATTATCTTCATCGACGAAATCGACGCGGTGGGCCGCCAGCGTGGCGCCGGTCTCGGCGGTGGTAACGACGAACGCGAACAGACGCTCAACTCCATGCTCGTCGAGATGGACGGCTTCGACACCACCGAGGGTGTCATCATCATCGCCGCAACCAATCGCGCCGACGTGCTCGACCAGGCGCTCCTGCGTCCGGGTCGCTTCGACCGCCAGGTCTACGTCGATCTGCCCGATGTCGTCGGCCGCGAACAAATCCTCCGCGTTCACGCCCGCAAGATCACGCTCGCCGACAATGTCGACCTCAACGTGATCGCCCGCGGCACGCCCGGTCTTTCCGGCGCCGATCTGGCCAACTTGCTCAACGAAGCCGCGTTGCTCGCCGCCCGTCGCAACAAGAAGAAGGTCGAGATGATCGACGTGGATGACGCGCGCGAAAAAGTTCAATTCGGTCGCGAACGCCGTCGCGTGATGGACGACCGCGAGAAGAAGCTCACCGCCTATCATGAGGCCGGTCACGCCATCGTGCAGGCGGTGTTGGATGACGGCACCGTGCCCGTGCACAAGGTCACGATCATTCCGCGCGGCCGCTCGCTGGGCAGCACGATGTTCATCCCCAAGAAGGATCTGCTTACGCAGGAAAAGAGGCGCATGCTCAGCCAGATCGCCATGGGCATGGGTGGTCGCATCGCTGAAGAACTTGTCATGGACGACGTCAGCAGTGGCGCTTACGGCGACATCAAGCATGTCACCAAGATCGCCCGCCACATGGTGTGCGACTGGGGCATGAGTTCGCTTGGCCCGATCGCTTACGGCGACAATCAGGACACGGTGTTTCTCGGTCGCGAGATCGGCCGCAGCCATACCTACAGCGAGGAAACCGCTCGCAAGATCGATGCCGAGATCACGCGCATCATCACCGAGCAATACGCTCGTGCCACGGAGATCATCAGCACGCATCGCCCCGTCCTCGACAAGATCGCCGAGGCGCTCCTCGAATATGAAACCATCGAGGGCAAACACGTGATGGAAATCCTCCAGACGGGCGCGATGATTTCGCCGGTCATCCGCGAGTTGCCGCCCGCGTTGCCACCGCGTGCCGATGACAAGGACAAGGGCGTCAAAAAGCCGAAGGATGCTTCGGAAGGCTTGGGCGGGGCACCTGCCCCGTCGCCGGCCTGAGATAACGGTCGGACGTCCTGCTCTTAGTCGAGGCGCGGAGGTTTTCCCTCTGCGCTTTTTTTTCGAGTAGCGCAGGCTTCCAGCCTGCCTTCCGTTTCGACAGCAGGCAGGAAGCCTGCGCTACTTTTTCGCCCATGTCCTCCATCGCCTATTCCGTCCTCGGTCATCGCGCGCATCCCCCGACCATTGCCCGTTTGATGACGTTGATGCTGGAGAATCCCAAGCTGCTCTCCATCGCGGCCGGGTTTACCGATACATCCTCATTGCCGGTCGCCGCCGTGCAGGCCGCCGCGGATACGTTGGCCAGGCGCGATGGCGATCCCGAATACCTGCAATACGGCACAAACCAAGGCCGTCCCAAATTGCGGATGTTGCTCGCTGACCGGTTGCTGGCGATGGAAACGCCTGCCGATGCCGATGTGGTTCGAAAGAATTTTTTCATCACCAACGGCTCCCAACAGGCGCTCTACCTCGCGATGCAGGTGCTGTGTGATCCGGGTGACATCGTGCTCGTGGACCGGCCCAGTTACTTCGTGTATCTGGAGATGTTGGTGGGCCTCGGTGTGCAGGCGCGTTCGATGCCGGTCGATGCCGCGGGAAAGATCGATGGGCCTGCGTTGAGCGCCCTGCTGGCCGGCATGCGTGAGCGGGGGGAGCTTTCACGGCTGAAGGCGGTTTACTTCGTCAGCTATTTTTCAAATCCATCGGCGCGCAGCCTCGATGAAGCCGAGAAAAACGGCATCGCGGAGGCGTTGACGGATGCGGGGGCGATTGTGCCTGTTTTGGAGGATGCGGCGTATCGGGATCTCTATTACGAACAGCCGCATGCGGCGCGCAGTGTGTTGAGTCTTTCGGCGTGGGCGGCGTTTCCGAAGATCTACACATCGACTCTGACCAAGCCGTTCGCGACGGGCCTCAAGGTGGGTTATGGCACGTGTTCGGATTCAGGATTGCTGGCGAAGATGCTCCATGTGAAAGGCCATCACGATTTCGGGACGACCAACTATAACCAGGCGATCATGGAAGTGATTTTGGCTCAGGGCGGTCTTGATGCGCAACTCGCGGTGATCCGGCCGGGCTATGAGCGCAAAATGCGAGCCCTTCACGGGGCTTTGACCGAGGCCGGGCTGCCTGCGCTGGGCTGGAGTTGGTCGGTGCCGGGCGGAGGGCTTTATTTGTGGCTGACCGCGCCGGCGTCACTCGACACAGGGCTGGACTCGGCGTTTTGCCGCGCGTGCGTCGAGGCGGGGGTGCTCTATGTGCCGGGGGATTTGTGCTTCGGTGATGATGCACCGAAAAACTGCGCCCGACTCAGTTTCGGCGTGCTGGGCGAGGTCGATTTGGTGGAGGCGGGACGCCGCTTCGCCGGGGTGGCGAAGCGGTTTGCGTAAGGTGCGCAGGCTTGGGGGCGACGGATGCTCACGTATATTTCGCCTTCAACGTCGTGCCCTTTTTCGCGCTCTGCACCGCGAGATCCAGGATGTGGATCGGGCGGCGTGACCACTCGGCGGTGATGACGAGAGCCTTCTTGTGCACGAGGTGGTCGCGCACGTTTTCGTAGTAGCGTTCGCCTTCGTCCTTGGGGCAGGGAATCTGCGTGGTGATCACCTGGCCGCCCCGGTGCTGGTAGAGTTTGACGTGATTCCATTCCAGCACGAGCGAGCCGGTCGTGCCGGTGATTTCAAGCATGCCCTCTTTGGCCTTCGAATCGAGCTGGGTGATCGAAAGCGTGAGCCACTGGCCGCCTTTGAAGCGCACCACGGCAAAACCTTCGTCCTCGTTGGCGTCGTTTTTCCATGCGGTCTGCGGAGCCCAGAATCCTTCGTGGGCGAAGCCGCTCACTTCGGTAACCGGCGCCTCGATGAGCTGGAGCGAGTATTCGAGGAGATGAACGCCCCAGTCGTAAAGGATTCCGCCCGAGATGCTGCGGCTCGTGCGCCACCAGTCGCCGGGTTTGCCGTAGCCGCCCATGTGGGCCTCGATGCGCACCACCTCGCCGATGACGCCTTGTTTTTTGATGAGATCAAGGGCTTGGAGGATGCGACCGTCCCAGTGACGGTTGTGATAAGTGGAGAGCATCACGCCGGCCTTCTTCGCGGCGGCGATCATCGCATCGACTTCCTTGGTGGTGATGGCGAGGGGCTTTTCGCAGACCACGTGGCGGCCGGCGCGCAGGCATTGAAGGGCGAGCGGCGCGTGCGTGCTGTGCGGAGTGATGATGACGACGAGGTTCACCGCCGATTTTTTCAGCATGGCGGCGACCGACGAATAAGCTTCGATCCCGGGGAAATCCTGGGTGGCGACGGCGAGTCGGGTGGCGTCCACCTCCGCGACGGCGACGGGCGTCATACCCGCGGCCTGCATCTGCTGGAGGTGCGCGCGGCCCATGTTAAAGGCGCCGCCGTAGCCGACGACGCCGACTTTGATTTCGGAGGGTTTCTTGTAGGTTTTCATGAAGCGGAAAATAAGAGGACACCGACGGCCCCGAGAGGCGAGGGTGGGTCGGGGTTTCGTGGGTGTCTTAACGCAAGGATTGGATTTTTACCGATGATTATTCGGCGGGCTGCTTGCTTTTTTTATAAGGAGGCTAACTATTAGCTCCCTTATTGGTTTTGGTTTCTATCGATCTTCATTAACACCACCGTGCAACGCCTCGTCCTCAAAGAACTCCCCCGTTACGAATGCCTCGTTGAGGCATCTAAGCAGTTTCCCGATCTTCAGCCGGCGGCATGCGAGGCGTTCATGCATCTTATTCGTGCCGGTGAAGAGGTGATGCGGGTGATGAACGCCCACTTTGCCGCGCATAACATCACGCAGGGTCGTTTTCTTGTAATGATGCTTTTGTTGGAGAAAAAGGGAGATTGCCCGCAGGCGACCACCCCCGCTGAACTTGCCGACCTGGCCTCGGTTTCTCGTGCGACGATCACGGGCCTCTTGGACACGCTGGAACGCGACGGCTTTGTTCGCCGCCAGCCGGATCCTTCAGATCGCCGCCAGATGTCCGTTCACCTGACGCCGAAAGGGCAGGAGTTCATGCATGGCATTCTTCCCGAGCATTTTCGGCTCATCACCCAGCTCATGGGTAACCTCTCGAATCACGAGCAACAGACGCTGTCGCGGTTGCTCACCAAGGTATCCGTGCAGGCGGCCAGCCTTGGGGCAGCAGGCGAATGATCTGACGGACTGAGTTCAATATTTCACATAATACGATCCTATCATGCTCAAAAAACTTATTTTCACCATCGTGGGACTTTTGCTGGTCCTGGGTTTGCTTGGCGGCATCAAGGGCCTCCAAATCGGAACACTCATTGCCGCAGGCAAGTCGATGTTGCCTCCGCCTACGTCGGTGACCACGGCAAAGGTGGAGCGCCAATCCTGGCTGCCTGCTTACAATGCGGTTGGAGACGTGGTTTCGGTGCAGGGTGTGACTGTCACGACCGAGGCGCCCGGCAAAGTTGTGGGCATCTCCTTCGAGTCAGGTTCATCGGTAAAGGTTGGCGACCTACTGGTGGAGTTGGATGTCTCCGCCGAGAAGGCGCAACTGGCCTCGGCTGCTGCCGCCGCCCAACTCGCTCGTGTTAACCTGCAACGTTCGCGCGAACTGCGGGCCAATCAAACCATCTCCCAGTCCGATCTCGACACGGTGGAGGCCCAAGCCAAGCAGGCCGAGGCGCAGATTGCCAATGTCGAGGCAGCCATCGCGAAGAAAATCATTCGTGCGCCTTTCGCCGGACGGCTCGGTTTGCGCATGGTCAACCTTGGCCAGTTCGTGGCTAGCGGCGAAGCTATTGTTTCACTCCAATCGGTAGATCCGGTCTATGTTGATTTCTACCTGCCGCAGCAGCGACTCGCCGACATCAAAGAGGGGTTCGGCGTTGAAGTATTCTCGGATACCGATTCGCAGAAGCTGTTCACTGGCAAAGTAACGGCGATTTCCTCCGCTATCGATGCGGCCACGCGCAACATCAAGGTGCGCGCCACTCTTGCCAACCCCGAAGGCTCGTTGCGTTCGGGCATGTATGTGAACACTCGCGTCATTCAACCCACGCCGCGCAACGTGATCGTGATTCCCGCCACGGCGGTGCTCTACGCGCCTTATGGGGATTCCGTTTTCGTCGCGCAAAAATCCGAAAAAGGCGACGGGCTGGTGGTCGTCCAGAAGTTCGTGCGACTGGGTGAAACCCGCGGCGATTTTGTTGAGGTGACGAAAGGCTTGGCGGAAGGTGAGGACGTTGTCAGCAACGGCGCGTTTAAGCTGCGCAATGGTGCCGCGGTCACGCTGCACAACGACCTCGCGCCCGAGGTCAAATTGGCTCCCACGCCCACCGATACCTGAGCGGTTCACGACGAGATCAGACCATGAAATCCATCAACTCAGCTTTTACGGACATTTTTATCCGGCGCCCGGTCCTCGCGATCGTGGTGAACTTGGTGATCATCATCGCCGGTATCCAAGCCTATAAAAGTCTCAACGTCCGTCAGTATCCGCGCAACGAAAACGCGGTGATTACCATCACCACGGCTTACATCGGTGCGAACGCCGACCTCGTGCGCGGTTTTATCACCACGCCGGTCGAGCGCGTAGTCGCTTCAGCCGATGGCATTGATTACATCGAGTCCACGAGCGCACAGGGGCTTTCGACGATCAAGGCCCACCTCAAGCTCAACTACGACGGCAACAAGGCGCTCGCGGAGATCAGCACCAAGGTTGATCAAGTGCGCGGTGATCTGCCGCCTGAGTCCGAGGTGCCGGTGCTCACCATCGAGACCGCTGATTCGCAACTGGCTTCGGCCTATCTGCGATTTACCTCCGATGTGCTCGCGGAAAACGAGGTGACTGATTACCTCGTGCGCGTCGTGCAACCCCGCCTGACCGCTGTGCCTGGCGTGCAGCGCGCCGATATTCTTGGCGGGCGCACCTTCGCGATGCGTGTCTGGCTCAAGCCTGATCGACTTGCCGCGCTTAATATCAGCCCTGCAATGATTCGTCAGTCACTGGCGAACAATAACTACCTCGCAGCCGTCGGTCAGACCAAGGGCGCATTGATCTCTGTGAACCTCACGGCCAATACCGACCTGCGTTCGGTTGAAGAATTCAAGAAGCTGGTCATTCGTGAGGAAAACGGTGCGATTGTGCGCCTCTCCGATGTTGCCGATGTCATGCTCGGAGCGGAGAACTACGACGTTGACGTGCGCTTCTCCGGTGCTCCATCGGTGTTCGCCGGTGTTTGGGTGCTGCCCAACGCCAACTCGCTGGATGTGATCAAGGGAATCCGGGCTGAAATGGATGCCCTTCAAAAGGACTTGCCCGTGGGCATGAAAGCGGGGGTTGCCTACGACTCCACGCTCTACATCGAGGATGCGATCAAGGAGGTCTATCACACGTTGGGAGAGACGCTCCTCATCGTGGTGGTGGTGATTTTCCTCTTCCTCGGTTCGATTCGCTCCGTGATCGTGCCGGTGGTGGCCATCCCGGTTTCCTTGATCGGTGCGGTGTTCCTGATGCAAGCCTTCGGTTTTTCGATCAACTTGCTCACGCTGCTGGCCATCGTGCTCTCGGTGGGTCTGGTGGTGGACGACGCCATCGTAGTGGTGGAGAATGTCGAACGACATCTGGCTGAAGGACTGGCACCCATTCAGGCTGCGCTCACTGCGGCGCGGGAGCTGGTGGGGCCGATCATCGCGATGACGATCACGCTCGCCGCCGTGTATGCGCCGATTGGTCTGTCCGGCGGCCTTACCGGGGCCTTTTTCAAGGAGTTCGCCTTCACGCTGGCCGGCGCCGTGGTTATTTCCGGCGTGGTCGCTCTGACGCTTTCGCCGATGATGGCGTCGCGGTTGTTGCGTCGTGACGAAGGTGAACGCGGCTTTGCGGGCAAGATCACGCACGGCTTTGAGTGGGTGAAGGGCCGCTACACGCGCATGCTCGATTACACGATGAACGCACGTCCTTTTGTTTATGCCGTGTGGATCATGCTCACCCTGCTGACGATTCCTCTGTTTATGCAGTCGCCACGAGAACTCGCGCCGGCCGAGGACCAAGGCTACATCATCGGCATCGTGGATACTCCGGCCAACTCGACCATTGAGCAGACGGTCCACTCCACCAAGCAGGTCTTCGATGCTTACAAGAGCGTTCCTGAATTCGGTTTTAGCTTCCAACTGACGCAGCCGACCTTTGCCATTAGTGGGCTCGTCTTCAAACCATGGAGCGAACGTGAGCGCACTGCTGCGCAGATCACGCCCGAGGTTCAGGGCAAAGTCTCGCAGATTCCCGGGGTGAATACTTTCATGGTCAGCCGTCCGGCTCTGCCGAGTGGTGGTCAGTTTCCCGTTGAGTTCGTGGTCGCATCGACCGCGGCTCCCGAGCAGGTGCTGGAGTTTGCGCAAAAAATCCAGGCCAAGGCGATGGCCAGCGGTCTGTTCGCATTTCCTCCGTTGATCGACGTCAAATACGATCAGCCCCAGGCGGAGTTCGACATTGACCGCGACAAGGTCGCCGCGCTCGGGCTCAACCTTCAGCAGGTCGGTCAGGACATTGCCGCGGCTGTGGGGGGGAATTTCGTCAATCGTTTCAACATCGATGGTCGCAGCTACAAGGTGATCCCGCAGATCAAGCGCGTGGATCGCCTCAACCCTGATCAGTTGAAGGACATCTATGTAACCGGTCCCGAGGGTAAACTCATTCCGTTGAGCACGGTTGCCACTGTTCGCCACAGCGTGCAGCCGCGCTCGCTCAACCGCTTCCAGCAGCTCAATGCAGTCAAGATCTCGGGTGTAACCATCCGCTCACTCGACGAGGCGCTTACGTTTCTGGAAGACGCCGCTGCTGAAGTGCTCCCGCAGGGCTATACGGTGGATTACACCGGCGAGTCGCGGCAGCTCCGCAAGGAGGGTGGCAATAGCGAGTTTCTCGCGACCTTCGCGCTCGCCTCGGTGTTGATCTTTCTCGTGCTCGCGGCCCAGTTTAATTCGTTCCGCGATCCGCTCATCATTCTGCTCGGCTCGGTGCCGCTGGCGATGTTTGGCGCACTCATCTTCACCTTCTTGAAGATGCCCAATCCTGACATTCCGTTTTGGACCAATGGGTGGACGACCACGCTCAATATCTATGCGCAGGTGGGGTTGGTCACGCTCGTGGGCCTGATCGCGAAAAACGGCATCCTCATCGTGGAGTTCGCCAATTCGCTTCAACTCGCCGGCAAGCCCAAGTTCGAGGCCGTGCGCGAGGCCGCGCTCACCCGCTTACGTCCCATTCTGATGACGAGCTTTGCCACGGTATGCGGTCACTTTCCGCTGACTCTGGTGAGTGGAGCCGGAGCGGCTGCTCGTAATTCCATCGGTCTGGTGCTGGTGGGCGGCATGGCGATAGGCACGCTTTTCACGCTCTTTGTGGTTCCCTCGCTTTATATGCTAATCGCAAGGGATCACAGCCAGGACGACGTAAAACCCGAAGAAACGCCCGTCGCCGTTCCGGAACCGCACGTTGCGCATTAATCAATACTTAGTCCTCTTCATATCCTTATGAAATCAGTGCTCAGCCTATCGCTCGCCCTGCTGGCCGTCCCGGTGGCGGTTGTCGCCCAACCTGCGCCTCGTCCCGCATCAACCGCTCCCGTGCCGGATGTGCCGCTCCAGCTCGATCTGCGCACCGCGATCACCTATGCGGTGGAGAACAATTTCGCCATCCGTCAGGCCCGTGAACGCATCAAGGAACAGGAAGGCCTCATCGTCGAGGTGAAGGCCCAGGCCTTGCCCAACGTCTCCGCCATCGCCGACTACACGCGCAACGACAGGGAAATCTCCCAGGCGATGCCGCCCAACACCCAGGACTGGACGATCGCGATTCAAGCCCGTCAGGCGCTCTACGCGGGTGGCGGCGTCAAGGCCGCGCTCGATGCGCAGAAGGTGTTGCGCGACGCCGCTCTCCTCGACCTCCGCTCCGTTATCAACAGTGCGATCCTCGAGGTCCGCACGCGTTTCTACAACGTCCTCCTCGCCCGCGAGCAGATCAAGGTTCAGGAGGAAAACGTGAAACTCCTGGAAGAGCAGTTGACCAACGCCCGCAACCGCTTCGAGGCCGGCAGCGTGTCGAATTTCGAAGTGCTCCGCGCCGAGGTCGAACTCGCCAATGCCAAGCCCCAGCTCATCCGTGCTCGCAACAGCTTTCGCACCTCCACCGACCAACTCCGCCAGGCGCTCGGCTACAACAATACGACCAAGGAAAACATCCGTCGCACGCCCGAGTTCATCGGCACGCTGGATTTCACCCCGTCGGCCTTCGACTTGCAGACGTCCCTCGACATCGCCCGTCTCAACCGTCCCGAGCTCCTCCGGTTTGCCAAGCTCGCCCAAGCGCAGGAACGCAACATCGACATCGCCCGCGCCGGCTACCGTCCCTCGGTGGATCTCGTGGGCAGCTACGGACTCTACAAGGCCGGACGCTCGAACCGGTTCGACGACTCCCTCGAAGGTTGGACCGCCGGCGTGCAGTCCACCTGGGCGATTTTTGATGGCCGTGCCACAGCCGGTCGCGTTGCCCAAGCCCGTTCCCAGGCCCGTCAGGCGACGCTCACGTTGAACGAGCAGACGCTCGCCATCGAGGTCGAGGTGCGCAGCGCGCTCTCGTCCCTGCAGGAAGCCTCCGAGCTCGCTGAAGCCGCTGTGAAAGTAGTGGGCCAGGCTGAAGAAGCCCTGCGTCTTGCCAATGCGCGTTACGGCGCCGGCAGCGCGACGCAGCTCGACGTGTTGCAGGCCCAAGTCTCGCTCACGCAAGCGCGCGACAACCAGCTTCAAGCCAACTATAGCCACAACGTGGCGCTCGCCGCCCTCCGCCGTTCCCTCGGCGAGCCGGACGTTTACCTCGCCGCGCCCACCGAGGCCAAATAACTGGTTTCCAGATTTAACCGCTACGACGCGAAGTTCGGGCCGCCACGGCCCGGCTTCGCGTTTTTTGTGCCTTTATGGCAAAAACGGGAACGCCGTGCTGCTTGCTTTGTCCCCTTGCATTGGCGCACGCTGCGCCCCTTCGGAACCCTCTCGCCATGAAACCTCTCCGTATTCTTCTCATCGGTTTAGCCGCCCTTGCGATCGTGTTGGTGATCGTTGTCGCCCTCGCGTTTACGCCCGGCGTGCAAACGTGGGTCGCCCGCAAATTTGCGCCCGCCACGCCTGAACTTTCGGTTAGCATCGGTCACGTTGACGCCGGCCTTCATCAAACCCGTCTGGAAGATGTGCGTGTCACCCAACCCGGACTCCTGCTCACGTTGCCTTCCGCCGAAGTTGAAGTGGGTGTGCTGGACGCCGCCGGCGGCAAGGTCGAGGTCAAGCGCCTCGTCGCCAAGGGATGGATACTCGACCTCACCGCTCCGAACACCGCTACGGTAACCACGTCGAAGAAAACGCCCAAGGAGACCGCCCGCACCGCCTTCGACGGAATCTTTAAGATGCTTGAGCTCCCCGTTGATCTCCGGGTCGACGGTGTCGATCTCTCGGGTGAAGTCATCCTGCCCGAAGGTCGCGCCCAAGTTGCTATCAACGGCGGTGGCATCGCTGCGGGCCAGGATGGCAAGGTGGCGCTGGCCGCTGATTTTAAGGGCGCTGACGCCACGGCGCTGGCGGTGCGCGGCGCGATCACAACCCGTATGAATACCCCGCGCACGTTTGAACGTTTCGAGGTGGCGGTGTCTGCCGCAGCCACGGGACCGCAAGTTCCTGAAGGTGTCAAAGTGGACGTTTCGCTCATCGCCGCGCGCGAAGCTCAAGGCGAAGCCTACGCCGCCGCAATGCGCTCGGGTGAACGGGAGATTTTTCATGCCGACATCAAACTGCCGCCCGGCTCTGCTCCGCTCGCCGGCGCGTGGACGCTCGATGCCAACAGCGCCGATGCCGCGCCGCTCGCGCTTGGACGTCCGCTTCCGGAATTCGTTGCCAAGGGGCAGGGGGCCTTCGAGTCCGACCGCTTCTTTTCTCAGATTAAAGCTGTCGGCAGCCTGGATGCCTCCATCGACAAGCTCGCCGCGATTCAGCCGGAGTTCGCGGCACTTGGACGCCTCGCGCTCACCGCTGGTTTCGATATCGCCACCCAAGGCGATGTCATTCGCCTCACCAAGCTCGATGCGCGTGTGACCGGCGCCCAGCCCGTCGCTAGCGTGACCGCGCTTCAGGCGGTCGAGTTCAACACCGCCACGGGTGCGCTCACCGCCGCCAACCCTGCCGCCGAACTCCTGCGCCTCACGCTCGACGGCCTGCCCCTCGCTTGGGCCAAACCTTTCCTCGGCGACCTCGCGCTCACCGGTGATGACGTGCGCGGCACGTTCACCGCCTCGGCTCGCGACGGTGGTTTCGCCCTGCGTCCCTCGGCACCGATCACGTTGACGAATCTCTCGGTCACCCAAGCCGGTCAGCCGCTGGTGAGCGCCGTCGATGTGTCACTCTCCGCGCAGGCCGACTACACGCCCAAGGGCTGGAATGCCGAGGTCACCGATCTCTCTGCGCGCAGCGCGGGCGCTACGTTGTTCAAGCTCACCGCGAAGGCCGCTCAGGCGGCCGGCGACAAACAACCGCTCACCGCTTCGGGTAATTATCAATCTGACCTCGCTGCTCTGGCCACCCAGCCGGCCGTTGCTCGCTCGCTCGTGCTCAAGCGAGGTTTGCTGCGCGGCGATTTCTCCGTCTCCAGCGCGGCGACGCAGCAGGCCAACCTCACGTTGCAAATCGCCGATCTGCTCGGTGCCGATTCCAGGCCGCTGGCCTCCGTCGCGGTGCAAGCGCGAGCCGATGTGGACGCGAACGGGCGCATCGACGCGAAGGTGCCCATTGTGATCACACAAGCGGGACGTCGATCGGATCTCATGCTCAGCGCGGTCGTCATCCCGACCGGCAAGGAAACCAACATCAAGGCTCAACTCACCAGTGACGCGTTGCACGTTCCCGATCTGATGCATTTTTCAGTGCTTTCGCCCACCGCGCCTGAGCCGGCCAAGCCTGAAGCAGTCGCTCCCAAGCCTGCGGCTCCGACACCTGCGCCCACCGCTCCGCTCTGGGCCGGCCTGACGGGTGAATTCAAGCTCGCCTTTAAAACCCTCGTTTATTCGAAGGATCTCCAAGTGACCGACATGGCGGGACTGATCACGATCAGTCCGTCCGCGCTCACGTTGGACAACATCGGCGCGGTCCTGAAGACCGGCGGCAATCTCAAGGCCGGCGGCGGCCTCACCTTTGACGCCACCCACAAGCAACCTTACGCGCTGAAGGCCGATGTGGCGCTGACGAATGTCGAGCCGGCGCCGATCATGCGCGCGCTCTCGCCCGGCGAGCCGTCCCCGGTGGAAGGCAAATTTGATCTCACGACGCAGCTCTCGGGTCGTGCCGTGGATCCGTCGGATTTCGGTGATAGTGCGGTAGGCGACATTCGACTCACCAGCAAGGGCGGCACCTTCAAAGCCCTCGGTGTGAAGACCAACTCCGCCGTCGATAATGTTGGCAAAGCCGCCAGAATCGCCGGCCTGATCGGCACGATGGCCGGCAGCAGTTCCACGGTGAAATATGCCGAACGCGGACGCGCCGCCGCCGATGTCACCAAGCAGCTTGGCGCGATCAAGTTCGATGAACTCAACGTGATCGTCGGCCGTGACGATAAAAACAACATGGCGATCAAAGACCTCTCCTTGATTTCCCCAATCATCCGTCTCGTTGGCTCCGGGCAGATCACCTACGTGCCCGGCGTTCCGTTGGTGCGGCAGCCGCTGCTTGTGAATTTGCAACTGGGTGCGAAGGACCAACTCGCCGCCGATCTGCAGACGTTGAAGCTCCTCGGAAACAAACAGGACAAGCAGGGCTATGCCTTCTTGGTGGAAGACGTGAGGTTGGATGGCTCCTTGCAGTCGATCGGAACGAGGCAGTTGTCTGATTTGATCAGCCGCGCGCTGACGAATTGATAAAAGCCCGAAAACGCCGGACGCGAGATGCGTTCGGCGACTGCCTTGGCATCTGAGGCGCACATCCAGCTTGCTCGAGATACCTGTGTGTGGAGCCGGTTGTGCTTTCGAAATCTAGGCGCCTTTGAGCGACGACATATCGATCGAGAAGCGGTATTTCACGTCGCTTTTGAGCATGCGTTCGTAGGCCTCGTTCAGTTTTTGAATCGGGATGACTTCGACGTCGGCGGTGATGTTGTGCTGGCCGCAAAAATCGAGCATCTCCTGCGTCTCGGCGAGTCCGCCAATAAGAGAGCCGGAGAAGCTGCGTCGGTTGTGGATCAGGTTGAAAGCCGCGATGGCGAGCGGCTTTTGCGGTGCGCCCACGAGCGTGATGTTGCCGTCGGGTGCAAGCATGGCGAGGTAGGTGTTGATGTCGTGGTCGGCGGAGACGGCGTCGAGAATGAAGTCGAACGTGCCGGCGTGCTTTTTCATTTCGTCGGGGTTTCGGGAGAGGACGACCTGGTGAGCGCCGAGACGCAGCGCGTCGTCTTGCTTGCCGGGCGAGGTGGTGAAGACGACAACGTGGGCTCCGAACGCACGGGCGAATTTGACGGCCATGTGGCCGAGTCCGCCGAGGCCGACCACGCCGACCTTCTTGCCTTGGGTGACGCCCCAGTGGCGCAATGGGGAATATGTCGTGATCCCGGCGCAGAGCAGGGGAGCGGCTCCGGCCGGGTCGAGGTTCGCGGGGACGCGCAAAACGAAGCGGTCATCGACAACGATGCTCTCGGAGTATCCGCCATAGGTGACACCGCCGAGGTGTTTGTCCGGAGAGCCGTAGGTGAGGACCTGACCCGGGCAGAATTGCTCGAAGCCTGCGCGGCAATGAGGGCAGGTGCGGTCCGAATCGACCAGGCAGCCGACTGCGGCGAGATCGCCGGGTTTAAACTTCGTGACGGCGGGACCGATCTTGGTGACCCGTCCGATGATTTCATGACCCGGCACGCAGGGATAAACCGTGGGCATGAAGCCATGCCACTCATCGCGCACATAGTGGAGGTCGGAATGACAGATGCCACAAAAGAGGATCTCTATCTGCACGTCGCGTTCGGTGGGTTCGCGGCGTGGGATTGTGTCGGGCGAAAGAGGCGAGGTCGCGCTGGCGGCGGAGTAGGCCCGGATGGAATACGCTCTGGGCTTTGGAGCGGGAATGGTTTCGGGCTCGATGAGGGATGTAAGCGGTCGCATGGGCGGTCTTGGAGTTATGCCCAGCATAGTCTTATTGAGCGGGACGGGAAATCGGGCCGTTCAGGCGTAAGCGGGCGGGGCGTCCGCCGAGGGGGCGGCAGAAATAAAATCCGGGTTGGATGTGGTGCCTGTTTTCGGCAATCGCCGGTTGAGATCTGAACTCTTGTGCGGATGGTTTTTAACGTTCGGGCCGGCTGGAGGGATGCTCTTGCATCCGCCAGTTCAACCCTATCGGCCGCCGCCGGCCATCACGACGGGTCGGCGGCGACAGCTCCAGCTCGACGTCTTTGTGTCATGCAACGGTTGGCCACAAGAATCATCCCCGCTCGGCAGAGCGACAGGTCATCGCCCGAACCGCCGAAGGCTCCATCCCTTGCGCGCGAGATGATCGATGTGGGTTTTGATCCCATGATCGCGCTCACCGCGACGGGCCGCATCACCCACGTCAATGAGGCGACGCTGCGTTTGTTCGGTGTTCCACGAGCGAAACTAATCGGCGGAGATCTTTCTGAGTTTTTCGTGAACCCGGATTCGATCCGTTCGGTTTATCGTGAGGTCTTGTCGAAGGGATTCGTGGTGGGCCGCCGTTTGGTGGTCCATAACATCATGGGCCAGACTCTCGACGTGGTTTGCAACGCCGGCGCCCATTCGATCTCCCGTGACCAGGTGGAGCTGTTTCTTTCTTTGCGGGACGTGGGCGTGCAAAAGCGAGTTGAGCATGCGTTGCGGCAGACCCGGCAGAGATTTGCCGAAACGCAGCGGTTGGCTCAGGTCGGCTATTGGGAGCACGATTTGGACAAGGGCGTCGCGGTCTGGTCCGAGGAGGCATGTCGAATTTTGGGTCTGCCCGTTCGCGAGCAGGGCGTCGTCTTGAGCCAACTGGAGCAACTCATCCATCCCGATGACCGGGGAAAGGCGATGCGGGCAATCCGCCAGGCGTTGCGCGGCGGGCCTCGTTTCGACATGGAGTTCCGAGTGGTCCGATCCGGTGGCGAGGAAAGGATTGTGCATGGCAAGTCGGACTTGGCCGTGGATCCGGCGGGAAATCCCCTTCGGGTCTTTGGCACCGTTCAGGACATCACCGAGCGCAAGCGGACCGAGGAGGAGCTTCGGTTGAGCAACACACGACGGGGCGAGATTCTCGAAAGCATCACGGACAGGTTTGCGGTCTTCGACCGAAATTGGCGCTACGTTTATGTGAATGACCGTCAGGCGTGGAGTCGGAGTTTGTCCCGTGAGGAAATGCTGGGGCGGTGTTTTTGGGACCTTTATCCCGAGTTGGCGGGCACGGTGGCCGAAGAAAAATTGAAACAGGCCATGAGGGATCGCGTGCCCGTGAGTTATGAGGTGTTCCTGCCTTCGCAGAACTGTTGGCTCGGTGTGCACGCCTATCCCTCGAAGGAAGGCGTGGCGACCTACAGTCGCGATATCACCGAGTCGAAGCAGGCCAGCGAAAGATTGCGCTACAGCGAGGCGCGTTTTCGCGCGCTCTACCGCGACAATCCGGCGATGCTGTTCACGCTCGACCCGCGGGGCGACGTGCTCGCCGTGAATCCTGCGGGCCTGAATCAGTTGGGTTACGCATTGAGCGAATTGAAGGGAAAGTCGCTCCTGACCGTGTTTCATGCCGACGATCGCGAGGAAGTTGCCCGACAGTTGGAGGAATGTCTGAGAAATCCCGATCAGGTTAGGCACTGGCAGTTCCGGAAAGTCCGAAAGGATGGGACCATTCTCTGGGTTGATGAACTGGCCCGGCCGATCTGGGATATCAATGGCGACCTGAATGTGCTCGTCGTCTGCCAGGACATCACCGAGCGAAAACAGGCCGAGGACGAGGCGCGCACGCTTCACACCCTGCTTGAGCAGCGCGTGCAAGACCGCACGCGGGAACTGGCCGAAAGCGAAAAGCGCTTTCGCCACATATTCGACACCGCGCCGGTTTCGATCTGGCAGGAAGATTGGACCGAGGTCGGCCGCTTGTTGGACGAGGTGCGCGCCCAAGGGGTCGCCGACTGGGAGACTTACTTCACCGAGCATCCGGAATTTGTGGAGCGCGCGCTCAAGTCCGTGAAAGTCCTGGACGTCAACCAGTGGACGCTCGACATGCTCGGAGCCGCGACGAAGGACCAATTGATCGCCTCGCTGTGCACCGTTTTTTCGACGCCTGAGACGCTTCGCAGCTTCGTCGTGCACCTGATCGCGTTTGCCAGCGGGCAGACGACGTTTCGCAGCGAAGGGGCGTTGAACACGCTCAAGGGAGGGACGCTCCTTTGCTTTATCGCCATGACGTTTCCGCCTCCGCAATCCGGCGCGGGCAAGGTGCTCGCCACCGTGATCGACATCTCCGAGCACAAACGCACCGAGGAGGCCTTGCGGCGTTCGGAGGAGAATTCCCGGTTGCTGTTTGAGACGACGCTGCAAGGCGTGATTTTCCAAGACACGGAGGGCCGGATCATTTCAATGAATCGCGCAGCCATTCGTATACTTGGAAAAACACCCGAGGAGATGCCGCGTCAAAGTTCGTTGAGTCTTGATCACGAGACGTTGCGCGAGGACGGCTCGCCTTTGCCCGAGACCGAGCACCCGGCCCGGGTGGCGCTGGCCACCGGTCGCGAAGTGAGGCATGTCGTCATGGGCGTTTATAACCCGAAGGACCATGCCTATCGCTGGATCGACGTGCGGGCCGTTCCGCTTTTTCGCGAGGGGGCGGACAAGCCTCACCAAGTCTATACGATTTTCGACGACATCACCGAGCGTCGAAGCAGCGAACAGCATATCCGGTGGCAAACCGCGCTGTTGACCGGCATCAACCAAATATTCCGCAAAACCCTGCCGCACGTGTCCGACGACGAGGTCGCCGCCGTTTTTCTCCATGCGATCCGCGATCTCACGGCCAGCCCGATCGGCTTCGCGGATGAAGCTCACGCCCCGGATAACTGGCCTCGCATCACGCTTGACCGATCCCTGCAAGCGCACGGCGACCTGAGTCGGGAAGCCGCGCTTGCGTTGCTTCATCACCCGGAGTCCGTGGTGCTCAAGGAGGCGTTTGTAACCGGTCGAAGCCAAATCATAAACCGGTCTCCGTCCGACCATCCGGCCCTGCGCGCGATCATGCGTTTCCTCGGGGTGCCGCTGCTCGAGAACGGCAAGGTCATCGGAATCATCGGACTGGCCAACAAGCCCACCGATTACACCGACGACGACCGGCTGGCTGTCGAAGTGATCGCGCCGGCCTTCGTGGAGGTGTTGAAGCGCAAGCGTTCGGAGCACGCCGTCTTGGAGCTCAACGACCAGCTCTCCGGACGGGCTCTTGCCTTGGAGAGGGCCAACAAGGAACTGGAGTCCTTCAGCTACTCGGCTTCACACGATCTGCGGGCCCCGCTGAGGAGCTTGGAAGGATTCAGCCGCGCGTTGGTCGAAGACTACGAGGACCGATTGGACGAGGTCGGCAAAGATTATCTTCACCGCATCCGCAAAGCCAGTGGACGCATGAGCCGGCTCATCGACGACATGTTGCACCTGGCTCAGGTCTCTCGCAGCCAACTTCACCGAACCCCGGTCAATCTGAGCGCTCTTGCCCGCACCGTGGCGGACGGACTCCAGCAAACCAACCCGGACCGAAAAATGGAGTTTGTGATCGAGCCCGACTTGATGGCGAGCGGCGACGCCCACCTGCTCCAGATCGTCATCGAAAATCTCTTTGGCAACGCGTGCAAATTTTCCGGTTCGCGGCCCGTCGCTCGGATCGAGTTTGGGCTGACGCCCCGTGACGGATTCCCGACCTATTTCGTGCGTGATAACGGTGTCGGATTCGACATGCGTTACGTCCACAAGTTGTTCGGCGCCTTCCAGCGATTGCATTCCCCCTCGGAATTCCCCGGCACCGGCATTGGTCTGGCCACTGTGCAACGGATCATCCACCGGCACGGCGGCAGTGTGGCCGCCGAAAGCACGCCCGGCGAAGGCGCCACCTTTTATTTCACGATCCCGGAGCAATCTGCGGCGGCGTGATCCGCGGCAAAGTTGGCTTTGCCCGCGACCGGCGCGCGCCCACACTTCCGTCAATGGCTTCCGCGCAGTTGACGCTTCAGCAAATCGAATTCGCCCACCCGGGCATGACCGCGCCGCTCTTCAGCGAACTCACGGTGCAGTTTCCCGCGGAGTGGACGGGCATCGTCGGTCCCAACGGCGCGGGGAAAACCACCTTGTTGCGCGTGGCCATGGGCGAACTCGCGCCGCAGGGCGGCACGGTGCACCGGCAGGGCCTGGCGCTCTACGTCGCTCAACGCACGGACGAGCCTCCGGAGTTTTTCGAGGATTTCATCTGGGCGCCCGACGCCATCCGGCTCAAGGCCCGCCTGCGCGTGGGCGACGACTGGCCGGAGCGCTGGTCCACGCTCAGCCACGGTGAACGCAAACGCGCGCAAATCGCGGTCGCACTCTGGCGCGAGCCATCGGTGCTGGCCTTGGACGAGCCGAGCAACCACATCGACGCGGACGCCCGCCGTCTGCTCCTGCAGGCGTTGAAGGATTTCACCGGAGTCGGCCTGCTGGTGAGCCACGACCGCGCGTTGCTCGACGAACTCTGCACGCATTGCCTCATGATCGACCCGCCCGACGCGGTGCTCCGGCCGGGCGGCGTGACCGAGGCGCTGAAGCAGCAGGACAACGAAGAAGCCGCGGTGCGCAGCGCCGACGACGCCCTGCGCAACACCGCGAATCGCCTCCAGGCCGAGGCGCAGCGCCGTCGCGTGGTCGCCGACCAGAAGGCCGCGGCGTCTCGCGGCTCGAAGCAGAAGAAAATCCCGGCGCACGACCACGACGGACGGGCCATGCGCAACCTCGCCAAGATGACCGGCAAAGACGCCTACGCGGGAAAACAAGTCGCGCAGATGAACCAGCGCGCGGGCAAGTTGCAGGCACAGCGCTCCGAACTCACCGTGAAGAAACGCTACGAGACGGGCATCTGGGTGGACGGCGCCTCGTTCATGCCCCGCGATTTCCTCCTGCGCCTGCCGGCGGGCGGTCTGCCTTTGGGCGGCGGGCGACAGTTGCGTTTTCCGGGGCTTGAGATCGGCGGCACGGACCGCATCGCGTTGACCGGCGCCAACGGACTCGGCAAAAGCACGCTGATTCGCCACCTCCTCGCGCATCTCCAAGTTTCCGAAGAGAAGTGCGTGATCATCCCTCAGGAAATTTCCGCGGAAGATTCGCGGGCCTTGTTGGAGACGATCAAGCGTCTGCCCGACGATGAGCGCGGGCGGGTGATGACGACCATCAGCCGGCTCGGCTCGCGACCCGCGCGCTTGTTGGAAAGCGCGTTACCGAGTCCCGGGGAGATAAGAAAGCTGCTGCTGGCGATCGGCATCGTGCGCGGTCCGCATCTCATCGTGATGGACGAGCCCACGAACCACATGGATCTGCCGGGAATCGTGTGTCTGGAGAACGCGCTGGCCGATTGCCCCTGCGCGATGCTCCTGGTGAGCCATGATGAGGGATTCCTGGAAAAGATCACCGCGCGCGAATGGCACCTGGCCCGCGAAGCGTCCGGCGACACGCGCCTGGAGATCGTCTTGGGGTAGTTCGCTCTAAAATCCGTCGCAGTTTGGGCGGTCGAAAAAGTTGGAGGGGCACCCTCTTGCTTAGGATGTAGTAAGTGACCTCGCCCGCGTTCCGCCTGACGCTTCCTGAAACGGCGCTCTCTGCGGCGGCCCCGCAAGGCATGGTCCGTAAAAACGTCATCCCCGCCTGACGCTTCCTGAAACGGCGCTCTCTGCGGCGCGTTCCCGGTTGCTACTGCCTCCGGCGCTACCTCCGCCTGACGCTTCCTGAAACGGCGCTCTCTGCGGCTTCTGAAATACGTTTTGGAGGCGTATCCGCCCAAATCCGCCTGACGCTTCCTGAAACGGCGCTCTCTGCGGCCGACGGCACGCCAAAGAACCCCGGGCAGAATCAACCGCCTGACGCTTCCTGAAACGGCGCTCTCTGCGGCCGGTGCGTCCCTCGATATTACGTGGTTTTCGAGCCGCCTGACGCTTCCTGAAACGGCGCTCTCTGCGGCGCGGAGACCCGACCAAGGTTTCTACTTTCACTGAACCGCCTGACGCTTCCTGAAACGGCGCTCTCTGCGGCCGCGGACGCTGTCGGGCACGTCGGTGGCCGACATCACCCGCCTGACGCTTCCTGAAACGGCGCTCTCTGCGGCGCATCCTGCCTGTTTCGGTGGCCTCGACGATGGTCCGCCTGACGCTTCCTGAAACGGCGCTCTCTGCGGCAAGACCCTCCCCACCGATGCCGATGCGGATGCCCTCCGCCTGACGCTTCCTGAAACGGCGCTCTCTGCGGCTTTTCCTGTCCCTCACTATCGCGGGTTGGTCTTTTGCCGCCTGACGCTTCCTGAAACGGCGCTCTCTGCGGCGGCGCTCGAGGCAGGCGGTGCACATGCCGTGCGTCCGCCTGACGCTTCCTGAAACGGCGCTCTCTGCGGCAGAAGCGTGGCAAACATCGCGTTGTGACTCAGCGCCGCCTGACGCTTCCTGAAACGGCGCTCTCTGCGGCCGCTCGGCCTGATACGGCGGCGATGTGGGCATGCCGCCTGACGCTTCCTGAAACGGCGCTCTCTGCGGCCGATTCCGCCAGCTTCCACCAATTTTAGTATAAACCGCCTGACGCTTCCTGAAACGGCGCTCTCTGCGGCAGAGAGTGCTCTACCAATTGAGCTATGCGACCAAAACCGCCTGACGCTTCCTGAAACGGCGCTCTCTGCGGCGTTGGTGAGTTTGGTTACTCACAAGTGTTAGAGCCGCCTGACGCTTCCTGAAACGGCGCTCTCTGCGGCATTAGAATGGTCCGTGATATACCATCCATAGGGACCGCCTGACGCTTCCTGAAACGGCGCTCTCTGCGGCCTTACAAGAACAAAGGAACGCTCTTCTTTCTATTCCGCCTGACGCTTCCTGAAACGGCGCTCTCTGCGGCACATGCGCGCGGTGCGCCGTGATGAAAGCGGGAAAGTCCGCCTGACGCTTCCTGAAACGGCGCTCTCTGCGGCAAGCAATTTACCGAACAAGTGGAATGAGATATCCCACCGCCTGACGCTTCCTGAAACGGCGCTCTCTGCGGCGGTAGAAGATCGACACCTGTTTAGCTTGGTTCCAACCCGCCTGACGCTTCCTGAAACGGCGCTCTCTGCGGCGATTCCGAGGCGCTGGTCGGCATGAAGAGCATGCCGCCTGACGCTTCCTGAAACGGCGCTCTCTGCGGCGACGCTGCTGGGGGCGCTGGGCGGGCTGAATGTCCCGCCTGACGCTTCCTGAAACGGCGCTCTCTGCGGCCGGGGGTGCTGCCGCCGCCGAGCGAGGACTTGATCCCGCCTGACGCTTCCTGAAACGGCGCTCTCTGCGGCAGGAAGTCGCCGGAGGCCATGGCTTATTCCGTAGGCCGCCTGACGCTTCCTGAAACGGCGCTCTCTGCGGCGCATCTACCACGGCATGATCGGCAAGGCCCTTGACCGCCTGACGCTTCCTGAAACGGCGCTCTCTGCGGCCGCCCAATCCGCCCGCAAAGAAGCCGACCTCAACCGCCTGACGCTTCCTGAAACGGCGCTCTCTGCGGCGCGGCGGTCTGATAGATGATCATTTCTCCATTCGTTCCCCGCCTGACGCTTCCTGAAACGGCGCTCTCTGCGGCGGCCGGCACCGCCGCCACTCCCCGAACTTGCTTTCCGCCTGACGCTTCCTGAAACGGCGCTCTCTGCGGCCGGCAACCTCAATCGACCCGTCGGCGTAGCCCTTTTTCCGCCTGACGCTTCCTGAAACGGCGCTCTCTGCGGCCGTTCACCAGGATCCCAACAATTCGCAGAGCCCGATCCGCCTGACGCTTCCTGAAACGGCGCTCTCTGCGGCGATCAAGATGGTGTTTAAGTTGGTCTCTTTGCCCATCCGCCTGACGCTTCCTGAAACGGCGCTCTCTGCGGCGCGCAGCAAGCTCCGCGTGCTGATGCTCGACGACCGCCTGACGCTTCCTGAAACGGCGCTCTCTGCGGCGCGAGCACGAGGACGGCAATCCCCATCCGCATGAACCGCCTGACGCTTCCTGAAACGGCGCTCTCTGCGGCAGGCACGGTAAGAGGTTCATTAGTTTCCATACTCCGCCTGACGCTTCCTGAAACGGCGCTCTCTGCGGCGCCGACTACCCGCTAATTTCCCACAACCAAACCACACGCCGCCTGACGCTTCCTGAAACGGCGCTCTCTGCGGCGTGGCAAGCAACTGAGCCTGAGCGGAGAAGAGTCCGCCTGACGCTTCCTGAAACGGCGCTCTCTGCGGCGCTCCTCGTCGCCCACCCGCCGCGCCCCGTCCCCCGCCTGACGCTTCCTGAAACGGCGCTCTCTGCGGCTATCCAGACTCCGGAGACAAGCCGAACGTATTCGCCCGCCTGACGCTTCCTGAAACGGCGCTCTCTGCGGCCGCCGCCGTCGTTAACGGTTACTTCGCCGTCACTCCGCCTGACGCTTCCTGAAACGGCGCTCTCTGCGGCCGCATGGCGGAGTGGTGAAAAGTGGCGAAATGGCGCCGCCTGACGCTTCCTGAAACGGCGCTCTCTGCGGCG
>Ga0307408_100000054_pt1 | contig 146208 bp, 141 predicted proteins | sample 322Cmetagenome_FD_202116 | JGI IMG/M metagenome (GOLD analysis project Ga0307408, IMG submission 202116) | Maize rhizosphere microbial communities from greenhouse at UC Davis, California, United States - 322HYB-C-3 | ecosystem: Host-associated > Plants > Roots > Rhizosphere > Soil | place...
GTGACGTGACAAGTAGCATCCGTTGTGCATCCTACACCAGTCCAGCGAACGTTATATGTTGCAGTTGATGGAGGAATGAAGCTTAACGGTGAATTTCCCCAGGCCACAGCAACGTTAGACGTATTGAACACAGTTACATATCCACTTGTTGGATTTGTTAAAGTATATTGATTACCGGCAGCAAATCCGGTCAAATTGGAGTATTCTCCCCAATAGTTACATGTAGAAACAGTATTGGTGGTGCCGTTGGTTGTAGGTACGGCTACTGATGTACCCGGATATTGTGTACCTCCGAAGCTACACTGTGCATTAACGGTAGTTTTGAAAATGAGAAACGCCGCCAACGTGAAAATAAGCGTTGGCCATAATCGTGTTCTAGAAGTAAGCATATGTTATAGTTGCAGTCGTTAATTTGGACAAATATCAACTAAAACGATTAAGCTTGGTTTTTTAGTGCGTTAAATCGCGTTAATGGTTAGATATTATATGAATGCAAAACGTTAAAAATAAATTTTAATCGATTTAAAATCAGTGTATTGAAAATTTAAAAACGTTAATTCAGGTTAGTGTCTTCAGGTATTCGTTCAAACTGTCACTTTTGTTCAGTCCAATCTTGTTCTTGATCTTGTTTTTAGCTACGCGAACAGAGATGTCGCTGATCTTCATCAACAGACCAATTTCTTTTGCAGACAAATCTGAGATGAAATAAATGCACATCGTTATCTCTGATTTTGTTAAATCAGGATGCTTTTGACGAATTATTTCGCTTATTTCTTCATTGATCTCAATGTCTGTATTGACCTCCGTGATTAGTTTTTTATCGATGTCAAGAAGATTGTTCAGCTCCAGTTGCAATTCCCGGAAGATGGTTTCGGACGAAGCATTCTTATTGCGTTTGAGTTCTTTTATTTTCTCAAGGAATCCGCTTTCTGTTTTTTGTTTGATGCTAAGATTGGTGAAAAGCGAATTCAATTGTTGTTTCTGATTGAGAATTTGTTGTTCAAGAATGATCTGTTCGTTACGTACAATCTCTTCTTTCTGTGTTTTAACAAGTAGTGCGAGTTCGGATTGCATCAATTTCCTCTTGTTATTTCTGTATAGCTGCAATCCGATAATAACTATAAGAATAATAGCGATAACTGCTCCGTAGAACTTTAGCCGTTCATTGTTCTGCTCAAGATGAAAGTTTCGTTTCTCTATAGCTGCATTTTCTTTCAGGCTTTCAATTTTGTCCTCGTAAAGTGATTTGGTTAATTCCCGTTGTATAGAGGCTGTTTCGGTATTTGCTTGTTGAATGATCTGTGTATAGATCTCCATTAATTTGAATTTGTCAATAACAATATTTTCTTCCTCCAATACATGCATTAATTTGTCGCCACAAAGTTTTTTGTCGTTGATACCGCTAAGTTTCGGGATTTCCTGAAGCACTAGATCAATGATTCCCTGAATTTTATCCAGTTCCCCTGTTCGTTTATATAATCTCACAAAATCGATCAGGCATGTCGCTTTATTGAAACCAGATATTCCATTTTCATTGTAGTAATTCAACTCTTCAGTTAAGTTTTTTCTGGCAACAGCATAATTGTCAATTCGGGTATAACTGGCACCCATGTTTCCTTTCAGAAGGTAGTAAACTTCCTTTTCCGTTTTCGGTAGGTGTTCTGGACTATTGCCGAGTTTCTTAAGTCCCAACTGATAAAAATGGATTGAACTTGCGTAGTTTCCTGAGAAATGTTCACATAGTCCGAGGTTATTGAAGTTGGAGGCAAAAAAGTAATTCGGCCATGGATAAGTTGATTTTGAACAGAGCCGATAATAATATTTCGCCTTGTTATAGTCTTTCAGCTTATAATATGTAATGGCAAGGTTGGAGTAAGCGAATGAGGTCATCCAGTCGTTGTGATTCTTTTTAGCCAAACGAAGACATCTCTCATTCTCTTCGATAGCGAGATCATATAGTTCATAAAAAACTAAAGTCGCCCCCAGATGATAATGTGCCCAGGTCAAAAATTCTTCATTTCCTTCTTCCTGGTTTCTTGTTATCCAATTCAGGATTTCAATCCGCTGCATTAAGGATTCGGGACCGGTAAGAAATGAAAAATCAATGATCTTGATTTTGGTTCGTGTTTTTAATTCATCAGCTGATGCCGAGGTTTTCAGTTGTTCTCGAAGTTGCTCAAGTTCAGGTTTCGATTTCTTACCAAGTAAATGCAGGAATTCCCTGTCGCTTTGACTGAAAGCGATAGAAGTTAGAACAAGAAATGTGATAGTCCAGAAAAGAGATTTCATACAGACGGGCAGCAATTTTTAGGGGTGAAAGTATCAAAAATTGCTTTAAGACAGAGTTTAGTTTTTGATAAACTTGCTGAAGTGGATGATAATGTCTTGGCTGACGGATGCATTTTGGTTTTCAGAAGTTGATCTGATGGTAGCCAATGATTTATCCATGAAGTAGTATTTTTCCATTATTGGTTTGGTAATGTTAAACAACAATTCACCATTGTCACCAATAATAAAAAGATAACCTTCTCCCATGTCGGTTGACAGATCATAACCATGATACTCTCCGACCTTGTGTTTAGAGAGTTCGCTGATCAATTCATCTTCCATCTGATGTAAAAGCAGCGTGTTGTCAATTCCGTAGAAAAACTGTACTACTAACATCTGACATGCAACGTTTTCATTTTTGGTTTTACTCGTGGTTTTTTCTTCCCATAAATTAATTAATCCCATGACTTTCAGGTTTTTGAGGATAGGTAATTTAAAGAGAAAATTTCAATTTTTAAAATTTAATTTAAAAATTAACAAATCGATTTAGTTTTTAATAACCAAAATTCAAGAAAGAACAGTGAACGACAAAAAATCCACTTTTTTTTCAGAAACATATCAAAATAATAGGGGGTGTTCATAAAAAATATATAAAATATTTGGAAACACCCCTCTTGAAATACTACCTTTGCCGAAACTTTTGAATTTTATGGCTACAAAACGATTGCAAGCGTACAGAGATGTACTTAACAGAACACCAAAACACATTGATTATGATGGAAAAATCTCTGATCTTTTTGGTAAGAATGTATTCCACACGGAAGTAATGCGTGAATATTTACCATCTGATGCGTATAAATCAATGGTGGAATCTATTCAAAATGGTACACGCCTCGATCGTAAAATGGCGGATCAGGTTGCTTCGGCAATGAAAGATTGGGCATTGACAAAAGGAGCTACACATTATACACACTGGTTTCAGCCGTTAACAGGAACAACTGCAGAGAAGCATGACGCTTTCTTCAAGCCTGTTGGACCGGGAAGAGCAATTGAGCGTTTCGACGGAGAATTATTGGTTCAGCAAGAACCGGATGCTTCTTCTTTCCCTAACGGTGGAATCCGAAATACGTTCGAAGCTCGTGGTTATACCGCATGGGATCCATCTTCTCCAGCTTTCGTTATCGGGAAAACACTTTGTATCCCAACGATTATGATTTCTTACACAGGGGAATCGCTTGATTATAAAATGCCATTGTTAAAAGCTTTGCATGCTGTTGATAAAGCAGCGGTTGAAGTTTGCCAATATTTCGATAAAAACGTAACGAAAGTAAACGCTACTTTGGGTTGGGAACAGGAATATTTCCTTGTTGACCAGGCTTTGTTCAATTGCCGTCCTGACTTGATGATGACTGGCCGTGCTTTGTTCGGACACGCTCCTGCGAAAGGACAACAGTTGGAAGACCATTATTTCGGTTCAATTCCGGAAAGAGTTACTGCTTTCATGCGTGAGTTTGAAACAGAAGCTATTTTATTAGGAATTCCGGTTACTACACGTCACAATGAGGTTGCGCCGAACCAATTCGAATGTGCGCCTATCTTTGAAGAGTGTAACCTTGCAAACGATCACAACATGTTGTTAATGGACTTGTTGGAGAAAATTGCACGCAAGCACGATTTCCGCGTATTACTTCATGAAAAGCCGTTTGCAGGAGTTAATGGTTCAGGAAAACACAATAACTGGTCACTTTCTACAGATACGGGTGTTAACTTGTTGCAGCCGGGTAAAAACCCGAAATCGAACTTACAGTTCCTGACTTTCTTTGTAAATACAATTAAAGCTATCCATGATAACGCTGATCTTCTTCGTGCATGTATCGCATCTGCTAGTAACGACCACCGTTTAGGGGCAAACGAAGCTCCTCCGGCGATTATTTCTACATTCATCGGTTCTCAATTGTCTACTATGTTGGATGAGTTGGAGAAAAACGTGAAGGCAGGAAAAATGTCACCACAAGATAAAACGGAATTGAAAATGAACATCGGTAAAATTCCTCAGATCATGCTGGATAATACTGATCGTAACCGTACTTCTCCGTTTGCATTTACAGGAAACAAGTTTGAGTTCCGAGCTGTAGGTTCTTCTGCTAACTGTGCTTCTGCAATGATCGTATTGAATACAATTATGGCGAAACAATTGAAATTGTTCAAAATAGCCGTTGACAAACGAATTGATAAAGGTGAAAGCAAAGATGAAGCTATCCTGAAAGAATTACAGCAGTTGATCAAAGACTCCAAAAAGATCCGTTTTGAAGGAAATGGTTACGGAGATGAGTGGGTGAAAGAAGCTGAAAAGCGTGGATTGAACAACTTTAAAGATACACCTCGTGCATTGAAAGCTTGGGGAGATAAGAAGTTTATCGAGATGTTCGAAGAGTTGAACGTTTTAACAGAAAGAGAAGTTGAGGCTCGCCAGGAGATAGAATTCGAAAGCTATGTAATGAAAATTCAGATCGAAGCGCGTATCATGAACGACCTTACACAAACGCATATCATTCCTGCAGTTATTGAGTACCAAAACAAATTGGTTCAAAATGTTCAGGGATTGATTTCAGCATTAGGAGATAAAGCAGGAAAAGTTGCAGCTCAGGCACAAATTGAATTGATCGAGAAAATTTCCGGTCATTTGAATCGTCTGAAAAAAGCAAACGATCTAATGGTTGATGCTCGTAAAGCAGCTAACAAAATTGAAGATACTGAGAAACGAGCAATCGCATATTGTGATACCGTTAAGGTTTTCTTCGAAGAAATTCGTTACAACGCAGATAAATTGGAGTTCCTGGTTGACGATGAATTATGGCCATTGCCAAAGTTCCGTGAAATGTTGTTCACACGTTAATCGAAAATAATATAGGTTTAGAGGGTAGAGACGCGATGTATCGCGTCTCTACCTGTTTTTATACCCTTTAGAACGTTAACCTGAACTGCACCGTTAAATCTGTTTTACGGTTTCCTGTGATTTCTTCAGCTCCTGAACTAAGTGAGGTTCGGTTAGCGTAAATGTAAGTTCCGTAGCGGATCCATAGGTCACAATGACGGAGGAAACTGTATCTCAGCAATACATAAGCGCGTGATCCCTGGTAATAATAGGATGGAGCGGAAAAAACATACAACGCGTTGTTTTCGAAAGTATAAATTCTTGTGTCGTAAGAATCGGTATCGAAGAGCGCATAACGCAGTGAAAGATCAAAAGGGGAACTTTTCGGACGGATTACAATATCCTGTGTAAATACCCAGCCTTCTTCAGGCGTATTGGATTGACGGTGAATAGATACATATTCAACTCTGCTCTTAAGTGTAATTGCCTCCGCAACCTTGTATGAAAGATTGAGGCGGTAATTTCGTTGAACCACGTCTTCAATGGCTGTGACTGTTCCATCATTGTCTCTGCTGTTCTTTTGTCGCAACTGCTGACGGTAACGGGCGTAAATTTCCAAAACTTTATTCGGTTTGTAAACCGGCTGGAAGAGAAATTCATTTCCTTTCGATGGTGCGTCTACCAAATATTTCATCCAGGGAAAAGAGAAATAATCTGCATAGGTATTGATCGTCCACGCTGAGTTTAGCCTGACTTTTGCGCCCAGGAAAGTCCCACGTTCGTTTTGCGTATTGCTTCCTTCGGAAAAACCGTTGTTATAAAATGTGTAATAATCCTTGTCGTAATTGCGATGGATCAAACTGATGGACACTCTCGGATCTAAAGCGGCCATTACACCATAAATCTGCGCAAGGGATTTATTGGTCGAATTGTAAGATACTTCCCCGAAAAAGTTCACATTCCTTAATACAAAGTTGTAATCCATGCTGGTGGAAGCCGCGGTTGTTCCTCTGAAAGCGTAGATATTGTAGGGAACGGTATCTTTCACCAACGGACTTGAATACGATTGTTGAACATGTGCAATTCCTATACTCAGACGTGTTGTTTGGTAAGCCAGGTAAGAACCATAAACGCGTTCGCCAATCTGGTTTTTCTTTGCAATTTCACTATTTGTACGGTGTAGCCCTGAAGCATCAATTGTGGTAATGAATTCCAGGTCATCTGATAAGGAATCCGCAATTCCGGCTCCGTCAATTTTTTTCTGACTGTAGAAGTTCAACCAGGTAAAGTTCTTGTATCCCAAAACTGCAGCGCCTCCCCGAAAGAAACGGTTTTCATCAACAGAAGTGTAAGGACGAAGTAAATTGGAGGTGCGTTTTGACGTAAAAATATCTGGAGTTTTCCCAAACGCATATCCTGAAAAAACATTCAAACCTTGTCCAACTTGCACCAAATAATCTCCAACGGCTACACTTTTCAGGTATTTTCCGCCTTTGTAGAACGCGTGTGCCGAATAAAAATCAAAACCGTTTTTCTGACTCCCTTTAAAAAACTCTTCACCGGAATCCTTTTCCCCGGTGAAACCAACGCTGATATTGGTTCTGTAGGTATAACGGAAACGGGTATAATAACGTCCGTCATTCCCATGATAATAGGAGTTTGAAGTGTTTAGAACAGAATCAGGAACGGTTTGGTAACCTGCCTTTAGCGGACGAACATTCTGATAGCGTGTGTACAATTCAAATTTCCCATTTTTCATGGCTTCCTTGAAAGTGATGTGTATCTGGTCGAAACGGTCATCAACGGAAACGAAGGGAAGAACCAGTTGAATTGTCGCCAGGTCCCAATACTTCAAGCTTTGCAGTTCATAAATGGAGATGAACTTCCCGAATTGTTTGATATGAAGAAATACATCTGAAATCTGCACATCGGTTAACAAACCCAGTGAACGTAATTCTTCCGCGTCTGTGTTATTCAGGTTGATTGGTCTGTCATAAAAATAATTAAGCTGGTCAAAAATGTTGGTCAGGTCAATATCTTCCGATTCGGTTTGTTCTGCAATAAACTCCACACGCTGCTGAATGATCTCGTTCCTTTCTTGTCCGAAAACAATAAAAGGTAAAGCGAAAAGCATTGATAGAGCCAGCTTTTTCATTTCTTATTTAAGATGTAATTGAACCCTATGCATGGCGACCATCCGAGCTGTTGATGGTATTTTGTTCCGAGATCAATTTGAATAGAAGCGTTTTGGTATCCCAATCCAAATGCAAAATTGGTGGGGCCGGTTTGTGCTCCAATCCGAACAGCAATCGCTTCAACCGGAAAATACTCTATTGCTCCGCGAAATGAAATAGGGTAAAGGATGTCTTTCTGAACTTCGCCTATGCATTTCACTTGTTTTGATGGTGAAAAAGTAGAACCGAAACGCATAACCGAGTTAAATCGGTCTTCCAGTCCGGCAATTTTTTGTCGACCGATATTGGTGATGCTGAAACCGATATTCCAGCGTTCGTTGATCATTGCCAGGAATCCGGCTTCTGCGGTTCCGCTGGTTACGGAGCCATAATTTTCATTGAAGCGCAGTTGCTGGAGATTTGCCTGGATACCTGCACTGAAATGATCTGTTAATTGCATGGCATAGCCCAAACCAACTCTTGTGTGTTTGTATTCTTTGTATCCAAAAAGCTGTGCCCCACCCATAATTACACCTTTTTTCAAAGGAGCGGCAATGGCTAAGGCTTGTGTTTGGAGTTCTTTCGTAAGAAATCGGGAATCATAGTAAAGTCCTGCGGAAAAGGATTTTACCTGTGCGACTGCTCCGGGGTTCTGGTGAACTGCCCAAACATCCGTTAAGGTAACACTTGCCCCGGCCAACGAATTCGATCTTGCCCCAACAGGATTCCATCCCTGTGAAAAGGAGATAGCCGAAATTCCAAGTAGTAAAGTAAGTAGTAGTGTTTTCGTCATTTATTTCTTGAACAAGCGTTTTTTTAGTGGAATAGTAAGGTCAAAATAATCATCTTCATTAATGAAGAACCATGTTTTTCCTTTGTCTTCACTGCATGCGTAAATCCTGTATTCCGGATCAATCTCCTTAAATTCCGTATATTTTTCTATCGTGTAACAGCGCTGAATGTAATTCCCCGATTCTTTCGTGTCTTTTGCCAGGTAATCTCCATAATAAGCTTTTAGAGAATCTGTTTTGGGTTTCTGGAAATGCTGCACAAATTCCTCTTCCGACTTGGCTTTATAATGTGCTACGACTTTAACATGAGTAAGTGCAACATATTGCAACATTAAGTCTTCGTTATATGCTTTTACGTAGTCCTGAAAAGCAACGTTCAGTTTCTCTTCCTGTCTGCTGTCGAGTGTACAAGCGATAAAAAGAAACAAAAGTGGTATGTAAATTAGTCTTGCCATAAGTTTTCAAAACTAAAAATAAACGATATTCCCTAATTCTCTATAAATTAGGCATGAAATCTATACTAAATTCATGAAAAAACTACTGTTGCTTTTACTACCCGCTGTATTACTTACCAGTAATGCGAATTCTCAAATGACCACTAAAAACCTTACGGTTGGCTCTACTTCAAGAACCTATCTGCAATATTTACCTTCCGGATTTGACCCGCAGAACGAATCGGTTTCGGTATTGATCGGTCTGCATGGACTAGGCTCAACGATGAATGATATTCCAAGTACGGGAATGAACCTGATTGCGGATACTGCAAGAGTGATTTGTTTTTATCCTCAAGGTGCAACAAATAGTTGGGGTCAAACTGCCTGGAATAACGGAACAATTTTAAGTTCCGCTGTTGATGATATTGGTTTCATTAACCAATTGATCGATTCTGCTGTTTTGAATTACGGTGCAGACCCTTCCCGTGTTTATGTTACCGGGTTTTCAATGGGGTCCATTATGACTTACCACTTGGCTTGTGCGTTGAATGATAGAATTGCCGCCATCGGTTGTATGTCGGGAACCATGGCAACTTCTGATATCAATTCCTGTGTACCGGTTTATAAAACTCCTGTAATTCATTTTCACGGAACAGCAGACGGAACAGTTCCGTACAATTCAAGCCCGCTTCCAAGTTTGAGTTTGGTGCCACAAACACTGGATTTTTGGAAAAATGTCCATAGTTGTGATGCGGCTGCCGACTCTACACAACTAACGAATACAGCTTCGGATAATATTACTGTTGACCGTTTTGTTTATGACAATTGTGATCCCGTTGCTTCTTTGGAGCACTGGAGAATGAACGGAGCAGATCATATCTATTGTTACGAACCGAACAATGATTTTGACGAAATAATAGAAGCATGGTTGTTTATGCGTAAATGGTCTCACAACAATCCTGCACCTGCCGGAATTGGTGAATTTGATGAGTTGAATATCACCATTTCACCGAATCCTTCGTCGGGAGCATTTACAGTTGAATCCGACAAGCGTTATGCTTATGAAATTCTAAATCCAGAAGGTCGCGTGATTACAGCAGGAACTATTGTTAAGGGCTCAAATCAAATTCATCTCCGGGATGTTGCTTCGGGAGTTTATTTGTTCCGGGCGAATAATGCCATGAAGCGATTTGTGATTAAGTAAGAGCATACTTCGAGAGCCTCAGCATGCATAGAAAGATTCTCGAGCAGACTGAGGTTCTCGAAGTATGCGATAAATGATCTTTAATTTTCAAAAGCCGTGTCCGCCTCAGCCGGATGTGGCTTTTTTTATAAGCTACTTTCGAATAGTCTTGCTATTTCGTGTTCCGCTATTCTGTAAGTAAAATTGCATTCCAACATATCCTTGATGCGAAGGATTTCCGGATATTGTACGGCTTTTACTTCCGTTATTTTCCACTCACTGTTGAGATAAACGGCTTCATAAAACGTTCTTTCGTCGGTTATCATGTAATGACGATTGAATCCTTCGAGACTTCTATATTGGGGAAATGTCATAGTTCTAAGTAAAGAAAAACCCCGGTTCCGTACGTACGGGAACCGGGGTTTAAATGAATTTATACTGTTTCTTATTGAACGAAGAACTGAACGCGACGGTTCTTAGCTTGTTTAAGCTCATCGTCATCTTCTGTTCTGATCTCTTTTGCGTTTGGCTCGTCAGCACCTTTCAATTCAGTTTTGATACGCGAAGCGTCAATTCCTTTTGATTTCAGGTAATCTTTGACCATTGAAGCTCTTCTTGCATCCATGTCTGCAAATGCAGGTTTTTGCTCAGCATAAGCTACTTCATCCGAATCAACATTTGCTTTCATCACAACGGTCATCGTTGGATTTGCTTTCAGTTCTGTTACAATCAGGTCAAGTGCTGATTTTGCTTCCGGAGTCAATTCATCTTTAGCGAATGCAAAGTTGATGCACTGCATTTCAATTCTTTCTTTTGGTGTAAGACGATCCAGATTCACGTTTGTCATTGACTTTTGGTAAATCATTGTTGAGAATTTTTTGTTCTCTGCATCTTCGTAGTTGCAGTTACAAGTTTCTTTTTCCTCAAGCAATTGAACAGTTACGTCATCAACAAAATAGTAAGCTCCTGCAAAGTTCTCGAACTTGTTGTCTTTCGCTTTCTTGTTTGTTTCCGGCTTAATTTCCCCGTTCGGAGTAAAGTTTCCGATAGTGATAAATTTTTCACCGTCTTCCTTAGCTGTGTAAGTTGCACAAATCTTTTCCCAACCTAAGTAAGAATTGAAGACTTTGTTTTTCGGGTGAACAACGCTAACTTCCTTCTCAATGATTGAAGTTTTCTGGTCTGTTGTGTATTCTTTCTTGCTGATCAGCATTCCAATCTGGCTGATAGAATATTTTGATCCTTCTGCAAGGTTAATGTAGAATGTAACACATACTTTTTGTCCTTTTTTCAAAGGAGCGCTCAATTTCTGTGTCAAATAAGTTCTTGGCACTTTATCCTGGTAACCGAATGCAACAATTCCTGCATAGCTATCACCTTCTTTAGGAATTTCTGTTCCGTAAACGTTTGTTGGAGCAGCAATTTCTGGCATTTTTGAGTCAGATATAAAAACATCTGCACGTGCACCTGTTGGTGATTTCCACCCGGTTACAAAGTCAATTTGACCAAGTTTCTTCACTTTTCCGGTGTTTGACTCAAAACCACCGTTTTGAACCAAGTTGTCTTGAGCAGTACTCAACAATGGTAATGAAAGTGTTACCAAAGCAACCAAACCTCTCATTTTTTTAGTTGTTGATTTCATAGGATTTTACAGTTTTAATGAACGTTTTAACTTTTTCCGGGTCAACGTCTGGGTAAACGCCGTGTCCCAAGTTCGCTATGTGTCGTTTATTGTTTCCGAACGAATTTAGCATTTTTATTGTTTCCATTGCAACGGTTTCATGACTACCGTATAAAATGCACGGATCAAGGTTACCCTGTAAGGTTTTATTTGGTCCAACCAACTCCCTCATTTGTGGAATATCCATGTTCCAATCTAAACCGACCGTATTACAATCTAACTGACTTATAGCTTTAATGGAAGTAATTGCACCTTTCGAAAAAAGTGTGACTGGCACATCTGTTATTGAAGCTGCGATCCTGTCGAGATAAGGAAGTGCGAACGTTGCGTATTGCTCTGTTCCCAAAATTCCTGCCCATGAATCGAATACCTGTATCATAGATGCTCCTGCTTTCACTTGTGCTTTCAAATAAGCGATTGTTACTTCCGTGATGTCGTTTAGCAAGCGGTGTGCCAAAGTTGGATTTGTAACAAGAAGCTTACGTGCTTCAGAGAAAGTTTTGGAACCGTGTCCTTCAACCATATAACAGAAGATTGTCCACGGTGCACCGGCAAAACCGATCACCGGAACACGTCCGTTCAATTCTTTAACTGTCAGTTTGATAGCTTCCAAAACGTAGCCCAATCTGTCTTCGATATCGAAATTAACTTCAACGCGTTTGGCTTGTTCTTCATTTCTGATCGTATGCTCAAACCACGGTCCGCGCTGTTCGATCATTTCATAAGGAACGTTCATCGCTTCAGGAACTACAAGGATATCAGAGAAAATGATTGCCGCATCAACACCTAGAAGATCAACCGGTTGAATGGTCACTTCGGCAGCTAGTTCAGGCGTTTCCACCAGTTCCTTAAATCCGGAAAGTCGGCTTCTAACAGCTCTGTATTCGGGTAAAATTCGTCCCGCCTGACGCATTAACCAAACCGGGTATCTCTCAATTTCCTCACCTCGTGCAGCGCGAAGTATCAAATCATTTTTCAGTTCCATTGCTGCAAAAATAGTGTTTTAAACGCATTTTTTGGCGAGTTATGAGGTGATAAACTTATAGAATTTCAGATCTGGTAAACAGGTAAGGGCATCATGAAATAAGTAGAGATCTTCTTCGCTGGGAATTTCTTCCACAACCAGTCCTTTTTGAAAAAGAGTTCCTTTTCGTGAATAATATCGATTGAACGATTGTGCATAGCTGTTCATGAGATTTGAGAACTGCTGTCTGATCACCCTGGTAGAGAGGAATGGCTTCCTTCGATTTTGCCTGTGACATTGTTTAATATGATCCAAATCCTTTATTGTAACAAGTAGATGATAGGAATTGTTTTGCAGAACACAGGAATGGATTTCAGCAATCGGAGAAACATATTTTATTAGTGAACTGTAGAAGTAATTACAATTTTCATCGGTGCGAAAGAGAATTTCAGGTTCAACAGATTTGTTGGTTAAGTAGTAAGTACGATTGGTTTCCATTTGACTTTTTTTCAGTTTTCTTATTTAATCTAAGAATAAATATGTAGAAAAACAATATTGAAAATCAGGTAAATAAGCTCTAACTTGGACGTCGAGGGTTCTAAACCCTCGAAGGGTTGAAAAAAAAGATAGAATTTTGGAATTTAACATATTCCGGGTTATTCCCAGGTTTCGTTACCATCGAATCATTTCTTTCCCCTGTTTCTTCAATTCTTCATTTACTTTCGAAAACGGTTTGCTTCCGAAAAATCCGCGATACGCTGAGAGTGGTGAAGGATGAGGAGCTGTAAATACGATATGCTTGCTGCGATTTACCCGCGCTCCTTTCGATTGTGCCGGTGAACCCCAAAGAAGAAATATTACACCTTCCTTTTCATCATTTATCTTTTGGATCACTGCATCCGTAAATTGTTCCCAGCCACGGTTTGCATGACTCATGGGTTCGCCTTTTCGAACGGTTAAAATCGAATTCAGTAATAAAACACCCTGTTCAGCCCAAAAATTCAGATCGCCGTTTTCCGGGGCTTTTTTGCCCAGATCATCTTCGTATTCCTTGAAAATGTTCTGTAAACTTTTTGGCAACGGACGAACGTGTGAATCGCAACTGAAACAGAGTCCATGTGCATGCCCGGGAGTTGGATAAGGATCCTGCCCAAGAACTACCACCTTCAAATTATCGAAAGTGCAGGCATCAAAAGCCCTGAAGATATTGTTTCCGGAAGGAAAAACCTGGTTGGGGAAATTCCGGTATTCCTGCTTCACAAAACTCACCAATTGCTTGAAATACTCTTTGGAAAACTCTTCTTGCAGCGCATTTTTCCAACTCTCGTTAATCTTTACTTCCATAGTTCAAATTTAAGATTAAAGGTAACTGAGCGGAGTCGAAGTACCTTTAATTTCGGCAAACCACATGAAAACAAGTCTGGAAATACTCGTATTTCACAAAACACTTTTTCTCATTCCGCATTTCAAAGAGCACGGATGCCAGTGTTTCTTTCAAATGGCAAATTTCACCTTCGCTCAGTGGACGGTTAAACATAAATGTTCTGTATGAAATGTCGAATGTTGTTCCGTGAAGGTGAGTAGAGCATTTGACGGCATTTTTGTTTTTCCTTCTCAGCCTTTCAACAGAGCTTTTTGTTCTTGTAAAAGAAGTGAGCACCAATTTGGTCCCGTAAAGATCGGTTTGTACAAGTTTTTGCTGGAACCGGGTCCACATTTCGTCGATGAACGTCTTTACAAATGGCCGGGCAAAAGGATAGGAATAATACATCGTATCGATAAAGTATTTTTCGTTTGAAGTGAACTCAATGAGATTTCCTTTGTTGACCTGTCGAACAATATCCGATTTACGTAGCGGTTCGCGTTCCAATCCATTCTGTTTTGATTCTTTCCAATGTCCCAGAACATTGTCGTTCATCATCCAGCCATGGGTTAAATGTACCTGGCAAAATTCCGGATCGTGATTGCTCTCATTCAAACTGATTACTTTACCCTGGAATGTTGTAGTTAACCATTGCTGGGTTTTCTTCGGATTGGAAAAGAATATAACCAGCGAGCAAAACCATGCGCTAAGCACAGAATAGAATAGGTAACGCCACTTAAAGAATCTTTTGCTGAATTTTCGCATTGAGGCAAAAGTAAGAAAAAGCGTAGCTTTTGATAATATCTGCTTTTGCAGATTATCGTATAATTTGTGAATGACTAAAATTATTGGGAATAAGGAAGGTTCATTAACAAAAAAGGACATCCGAAGACATCCCTTTTGTTGTGTGAAGTGATAGTGAAAGTGTTTAGGGTTGAATTACATAATTAACCTCTTTCGTTGTCATATCTCCCTCGTGGTTATACGCCGATTCTATAAGTAATCGAACAGGTGTCAACTGACTCACGGTATAAACAAGCGTATCATTAATTGTTATTGAGCTGGAGTGATGGTCAACTTCGGTTTCTGCTAAAATTGAATTATCACTAACTTTATAAAGTACAATATGGTAGCCGTGTAAATCCATATTTCCCGTAATTGAGCCGGTTACAATGGTTTGAGTTCCGGAGATAGTATCTCCTGCATTTGGGTTGGCGATGGTAATTCCACCTTCAAATGCCACCTCACCTGCATCATCCTTTTTACAAGAGATAACGAATATAGATATTAATAAAAATGTACAGATTGCTGTTTTCATTTTGCCTTATTTAATAAATAGTAAATGCCGAAGCTAAGTGCCTCTTTTTGTTTGCTTTGCTCTTCACCCAGTTGTTGATAAACAGGAATATTTATACCTAACTGTAAACTCCATTGATTGAGAGAATAAGAAAGAACAGTTGCATTTTGAATTAATATTGCCTGGGCGTTTGAATGTTCGTAAACCTTATCATTCAGTTGAGCGCTTGCATTTGTTGCAACAGAAAGGCCCGTTCCGATCGAGAGTTTATTGAAAACGTAAATGCCCAGTAACTGGTTGAAAAATGTGTTGCCCGGATGATATCCGTACTTATTTATCGACCGTATAAAATAGGAGCTTTCATTGCTCAAACCGAAATTTCCGGAGCGTAAGGCAAATGAACTGCTCAAAGCATAATCCAATGTTCCTGTGCCGGGATAAAGCATCAGGTTTTCGTTCTCCGGAGCAGTGAACTTTCCGGTTGGAACTTTTATTCCGGTGCCAGCAGACCAGCGTACGATTGTGTGCTTATATGCCGAGTCCAGGATGAAATAATTCAAGCCCAATTGAAGGTCGCCCATGGCGGCAATCTGAGTTCTTTCTCCGGAGGATTCCTGTTGGATATTATAGTTAAAAGGCAGGTTAAACCGAGCCTGTAAACGCCTGGATAAACGCACTAATGCAGCGAAATCACCTTTCAGGTAATACTCGTCGGAAAATGTATCTGGACGACCATACAACCCTTTGTATGTGGTTGCATAGTGTTTATACGAATGCAGAAAAGAAAACGAAGTCCTGTTTCCCTGCATCTGAACACCTAATCCCATATTTCCCAAACTTCCACTGCATCCGCAGGCATCACAAGCATATGTATATGATGTGCCCAGGGTCGAGACGACCAGCACAATAAAAGTATGTTTCATGTAATTTGTTTAAACGGATGAATAAAATACGTTTAAACGAAGTTGGGAGGCGGAGTAGAGGTTTTTGAGAAAGTTTTCGGACTAAATTCCCGGTATTCAAAGTGAGCCAACGTTTTTACGTCAAACTCATTAGCTACGGAAATGTGGTTATTTACATTTTGAATGAAAAACCAATCGGAGGTTTTGATTTGGAATGGTGCAGGCTGACGCTGTTTCTTCTGGTAATCGTTCTCAATTTTCGCCAATTGCTTTGCCAGGTAACATTTACCGTTACAATGCATTTTAGGCTTGTTTTGATTGATACAATGCTCTTTAGCCAACTGCTTTTGATTGTACCAGAAATAAAGGTTATAAGAAAATCCACCAAACAGTTTGAAGCTCATTAAAAGAATGAGGCAACAAACTGCTATTCGGTGAATGATTTTATGCATTTAATAAATTGAAGGGAAGCTCTTCGGATCAGCATCGTTCATAATTCCATATGCTGTTTCAACGATATCTTCTATGCTTGGTTTTGAGAAGTAATCCCCGTCTGAACCGTATGCCGGACGATGATCTTTCGCGCTCAAAGTAACAGGAGCTGAATCGAGGAAATTATATCCTTTCTGTTCAACCAGGATCTTATCAAGCATGAATGCCGTAGCTCCTGAACTCACATCTTCATCAACAACTAATAAACGGTTTGTTTTCTTCAACGATTCCGCAATTGTGTGATTAATGTCGAAAGGAAGCAATGTTTGAACATCAATCAATTCAACACTGATTCCAAGTTCAGTTAACTGTTTTACAGCAACTTCACATAAGTTGAAAGTCGAACCGTAAGAAACCAATGTCAGATCCGTTCCGGTTTTCACAACCTCAGGAATACCAAGCGGCGTATTGAATTCACCGATATTATTTGGCATCGGTTCTTTTGTTCTGTAACCGTTCAGTGGCTCAATTACCAAAGCAGGTTCATCAGCCGACATTAACGTATTGTAGAATCCTGCTGCCTTCGTCATATTTCTTGGAACACAAACGTGAATCCCACGAATGGAGTTGATGATCATTCCCATTGGAGAGCCACTGTGCCAGATTCCTTCCAGACGGTGACCACGTGTAGAAATGATCAACGGAGCTTTTTGTCCGCCTTTAGTTCTGTATTGAACAGTTGCAAGGTCGTCAGACATGATCTGGATTCCATACAACAAATAGTCTAAGTATTGAATTTCTGCAATTGGGCGTAAACCGCGCATCGCCATTCCAATTCCTTGTCCGATAATGGTACATTCACGAATTCCTACATCAGAAACGCGTAATTGTCCGAACTGCTCCTGTAAACCTTCCAAACTTTGGTTTACACCGCCAATCTTTCCTGCATCTTCTCCAAAGATCAATGCTTCAGGGTGCTTTTCGAAAATGCTTCGGAAATTCTCACGAAGAATAATCCTTCCGTCTTCCTGGCCGGCATTGTCATCATAAGTTGGAGGAACAGACGGCACATTCAATGCGTTGCTCTCGGATTCAGAATACAAATACGAACTGTAGCGATCGTAATTTGCCTGTGTCTCTTTGGTTAACCAAGCCAGTAAAGCTGCTCTTGCAGGACCGTTTTCACCGCGAGCATATCGTAATGATTTACGAACTGCCATGAAAATATCTTTTCTAACCGGTTCGAAAGCTTTCTTTAAAGAATCAACTTCCACCTGGATGAAAGAGCCGTTTGAACTTTCTTTTGCCAAAGCCTCCAAAACCTGAAGAGCTGAATCCAAATCAACTTTAAGAACTGCTGAGAATTCTGCCCATGCAGCACGTTTTTGCTCGTTTACAAATTTCTTTGCCTCAGCTGAAATAGCATCTAATTCTTCGTTAGTTGCCAGTGTATTTCCACCTGCATCAAAGCTTGTGATCCATTCTTTGAACTTTGCGATACAATCGAATTCACTTTCCCATTTCAAACGCGTTTCATCTTTGTAACGCTCGTGAGAACCAGAAGTAGAGTGGCCTTGCGGCTGATTAACTTCTTTCACGTGAACCAAAACCGGAACATGCTCTTTACGTGCAATTGCAACCGCTTTTTCGTAAGTTTCGCAAAGGTGGGCGTAATCCCAACCTTTTGTAACGAAGATCTCGTATCCCGAACCGCCTTTTTCACGTTTCATTCCACTTAAAGCTTCGGATATACTTCCTTTTGTAGTTTGGTATTCTCGTGGAACGGAAATTCCGTAACCGTCATCCCAAACAGACATTACCATCGGAACTTGTAAAACTCCGGCAGCGTTTATCGTTTCCCAGAACGGACCTTCAGAAGTTGAAGCATCACCAATTGTTCCGAATGCAACTTCATTTCCTCCGTTCGAGAATTTTTTGAATTCTTCTAAATCTTTTAGAGTAGGGTGGTTACGATAAATTTTAGACGCTTGAGCTAAACCTAATAAACGAGGCATTTGTCCGGCAGTTGGGGAAATATCTGCCGACGAATTTTTCTGGTTCATAAGGTTTACCCAATTTCCATTTTCGTCCAGGTTACGTGTGGAGAAATGTCCACCCATTTGTCTACCGGCACTTTGAGGTTCTACAACTTCATCCGTATGTGCGTACAAACCTGCAAAGTATTGTTTCACATTCAACTGGTCGATAGCCATCATAAGGGTTTGGTCGCGGTAATATCCCGAGCGGAAATCTCCGTTTTGAAATTGTTTCGCCAGGGCAATTTGAGCAAGCTCTTTTCCGTCGCCGAAAATTCCAAATTTTGCTTTTCCGGTAAGTACTTCCTTTCTTCCGAGAAGAGAAGTCTCACGAGAAATACAAGCCAAACGGTAATCGTTCAGAACTTGTTCTTTGAAGGCTTTAAAGTCCACAGTCTCTTTAGTTTCTGTTACAGGGCTTTCTGACATTTTCGATTCATCTTTAGTTGCACAAATATAATGAAGAAAGGGACGTGTTTATCACGTCCCCCGTATGTTTTTGAGCAATTTGGAAAAAAGGGTCAATCCCAGAAATCGTAGTCGTCATTACCGTAGTAAATTCCGGTATGCTCTTCATTCAGATCTTTGAGTTCCTGGCCATTCATTTTCAATTTCTTTCCAAGTGGAACTTCGATGATGATCTCAACCGATTGGTTACGCATTCCGTCAGACAACGGATAACTGTATTCAGGATCGAGATAAATGGTATTTCCTGTAATACTTAGTTCATGTTTGATCTTCAGGCTGCGCTTGATCGCTTTTGTTTTGTCGATTCCGTGAGCGCTGAAACGCTGGTAAACATGGAATAGGGTATCACTTGATGCAACTGTTTTAATATCTATTCCATCCTCATAAATTCGTTTGTTGGAAATACTCATGAAGTTTATTCCACCTCCATTGGTCACTTTCTTATTGCCGCTGTATTCAATGAATTGCTTCACATTTACTTCTTCTGCGTCAATAGCATGGTGCGAGTTCTCGATTTCCTGGTAAACCTCGTAATCTCTGAATGTATGGATCGTAGAAACGAAGATCAAGGTAAGTCCGATTCCGATAACAATTGGCAAACCAATCAAACCGTAGCTCATTGCCTTGTTTTTCTTGTTGAAGAGGATTCTGGTTCCCAATAAAAGTCCGAATATCGGCATTGTAAAGCCAGTAATAACGATGCTCCACCACATGAGGGATAAGGCATAATCTCCTGTTGGACAAACCAATGACAAACTTTCATAGAAAGAAGCGTAATTCTGGTCGCCGCTTACCGGGAAAATCTGTAGAATTCCAGTTGTCATCAGCGTAAAACCTACCAGCCATAAGGAGGAGAAAATGATAATTCCTATTCCGAATGCTTTTGCAAAGAATAAAAGGATGTTGCGTAAGCGGTCGGTGACATGGTTGCTTTTCCATTTTTCAGCCGATTGCATAAATTCATTCTTCTTTGCGGTCGCAGTTCTCGAAATTTCGTCTTTAATACTATCTATAGTTACTGCTTTGCCTTTTAACTGTAAGCGATCCGATGGTGTTTTTGCATTCGGAACCGCGACCCAAAGAATGATGTATAATGGAAAACCAAATCCCATGAAGAAAGTAACAGCAAACAGAATTCGGATGATGGCTACATCCAGGTTCAAATAAGCGGCAACTCCGGCACAAACTCCTCCGATTGTTGCATTGTCCATATCCCTGAACAGACGTTTCGGAGTATCTCTGTATTCTTCTTCACGAGCTGAAGTTTTGGTTTCTTCTGTAGTTGTGGTGTTTTCAGAAATTTCTTCCGGTTCACCAAGAGACTGGATCACTTCTGTAACATGCTGAAGTTGCACTACTGAGATCTTTTGGTCATTCAATAAGTTTTGAATGAGTTCCGCACAGCGCATTTCAATGTCTTCAACAATTTCTTCAGCACCTTCTTCGGATGCAAAAGAAGACTTTAGTTTTTCCAGGTACGCATTTAATCTAGCGTAGGCATCTTCTTCAATAATGAAGAGTTGACGTCCAAGATGAATATTTATGGTCTTTTTCATAATCTCTAGTGTTATGCGTTAGTTTTTGTTCTTAATTGTTCAACGGCATTCTGAAGTTCGTTCCAGGTTGTTTCCAAAGCCGAAAGCATTGTTTTTCCGGAATCCGTTATAGCGTAATATTTTCTTGGCGGACCTGCAGTAGATTCTTCCCAGCGATAGGTGAGGATCTCCATATTTTTCAGTCTAGTCAATAATGGATAAAGCGTTCCCTCCACAACGATCAATTTTGCATTTTTCAATTGTTCCAGGATCTCCGATGGATATGCTTCTTTATTATTCAAAATACTGAGTATGCAGAATTCCAGGATACCCTTTCGCATTTGTGCTTGTGTGTTCTCTTGATTCATACAGTACTATTTATGACACAAATATATGTATAGTTTGGTACTATGCAAAACAAAGTACTATAAATATTTTTTGTAAATTCGTAAAATCACGAAATCACATGTGATGCCGTAAGGTTTAAATGCTTGTTTTTCAACAGTTTGATTCACTTGTTATTCACAAAAAAAAACGAAAATTATTTTTAACCTGAAGGATTCAGAAGAGGAATTTACAAGAGTTGAAAGCTACAATTAACCGATTTTGGCTTTTTGCATGATCAGCTTCAGTGTAACTTATAGTCTTTTCAATTACTTATTACCAATAAATGGAACTTATGAATGAACCGAAAAATGAAATGAAAGCAAAACGACCGGAGCAACAGGATCAGCTCACCGAAATGCTCTGGTGGTTTTCTACGGCAATTAAAGAATTGATCCAGGATTGTACTGTTGACCGGAATCGATATAAAATTGTTGGCTCCGCAATGCTTTTTACCTGGTTGTATGCAACACTTGCGTGGGGATATTTTTGGAGCACGAATTCCGATTCTCCTTTTGTTTATGTTTTGCTTGGCATTTTTATGGGAGGATTTGTGTTGTCGATTGATCGTGTATTGATCTCATCTATTAATAAGGCGAAGAACAATATAGTGGCAATAATCCTTCGAATTGTGATGGCGCTTTGCATTGGTGCTTTTCTTGCCCAACCAATCATTCTTTTCATTTTTAGTTCTGATGTCGATCGTGAAATTCCGCTGCTTCTCGATAAAAAACTTGCTGAAAAGAAGGTGGAAACGGAGCTGGTTTACCAGTCCAGAAAAGAGGAGTTGCTTGCTGATAAGAAGAAACTGGAAGCAGAATTGAAGGATAAAAATGATCTGGCGATCCTGAAGCAGAATGAATATTTGAAAGAAATAGATGGAACCGGAGGCTCAGGAAAATATGGAATAGGAGGAATAGCGGAGGCGAAGAGGAATAGTTTTCAGATCATTCAATCCGACCTGGAAAAAACGCAGGCAACAACAGCCAAAGAATTAGAGAAGATCACTACCGAGCTGGATGAGATTAATAAGAAGATAACGAAGAGCGTGGCAGACTTTGAGAAAACACTCGATGGAAAAGGATTTCTCATCAAGAAAGAAGCACTTGAATCGTTGTTTCAGAAAGATAAAACACATGGACTTCAAAACCAGTATTACCTCCTAACTGTCATTCTCACCCTTTTTGAATTGATCCCTATTATCAGCAAGTTGTTTCTTTCATATGGTGCATATGATACTAAGGTTGCATTACGGGAAGAATTGGAAATGAAAGTTGCGGAAATGGAATCCGAAAAAGACCTGGAAGAAGCTGTCAGAAAAATGAAATGATTTTTTGTTGATTTCCAGATTAATAGGTGTTTTCTCAATAAATATTTTTGGGAATTGCGTTTACTTTTTTTGTTACCCAACATTTATAGGTGTAAATCAAATAAACACTTAATGAAAAAGATCATCTTATCAATCGCCTTATTTCTAGGATTGAACAGTTACGCACAAGATTATTACCATGCAATTGGAGCTGCTTACAACATTGGATTGTACAAATTGGATTACAACTCTGTTAGTCAAAATGAAAGCTTGAGTTCAAGTAGCGCTGTAGGTGCGGCCTTGATTGTTTACAAAGCTACCTTGGCTTTTGAAATGTCAAGGAGTTCAAGTTTTGCTATTTCTGCATATCCAGGAGCTGGCGGGTACTATAACTCGAGAACGGGAGGTTCAGTGGCATACCAATTACCTGTTTTGGGCGAATTCTATTTTGGTGACGTTGACGACGCCAACTTTAATTTTGGCGCAGGATTCTTCTACGGAGGAATATTTTCCAGCGACGCAACTGGTGGAACCGTTATGGGGCCACAACTTTCAATCGGCGGACAATTTGAATTCAGGGATCAACTTGTTGGATTAAGAGGTTACTATACCTACGGAATCAATAAATCTAAAAACCTTCCTTCGGATGCAACTGATGTTGTTGATTCGAAATCACTTTTCGGAATTTCTCTTCACTACTTGTTGGGGCAATAAAATAAAATTCCTTTACCCAAAACCCCTGCTTTGCTTGAGTCCCGGTTTCGTTTATTCGAGGCCGGGATTTTTTATTGTATTTCGATATTCATGAGAGAATCAAGAATAACCATTCCATTTCGAAATTTGCAACGGAAGTACAGATCGTAAGTTCCGGGTGAGATTGTTGTATTCGTTGACAACAAATAACCCATTTGGTGGTGAACATCCTCTATGTCGAAGTTAAACGTTGGATCAATCAACAGATCTTCGTGCATATTGTACGTGTTGTAAGGATCTGGTTTGTTTACAAATAATGTATTTAATGAGCTGAACGGAGCCCTTCCTGCAAATGTTTGTGGCGACCAGATTTTAAAAGTGTCAATAGGATTCATATTGATGATTGGATCTTCGATATAATCTCCTTCGCCTCCCAGTTCTATTTCGTAATAATATTGAATGGAAAAGTTATCAGCAGATATCGGTCCGTTGGCTTGTTGCGGTTCTTCGGTTGGTGTTTCAGTTGTGGCGGGTGAGAAGCCAATGGATTTTATAGTGAATTCTACAACTCTGTCGTGCTGAAACTCACAGGAAACAATAAGGAGGGTAAGGAAAAGAATTAAGCTGATTTTCATCCAATAAACTTACAACAGATTTAGTTAAAAAGAAAAATCCCGGTCACTTTGTGCACTGAGGTTACTCGAAGTGCGAAGTGCCGGGATTTTTTATTCTTTAGAAGATGAGATTACTCTCCTCCTTCCATTTTTTCTTTCAATGCAGCCAATGCATCCAAGTCACCAAGAGTTGACTTTTCGTTGCTTTGGTTAACTGCTTTTACAGCTTGAGAAGTAGATGATCCTCCTCCTGTACTTCCTTTCTTACCACCTGTTTTAGCAGCTGGTTTCTCGTCAGTACCTTCTTCAAATGTACGTGTATGAGAAACAACGATTTTCTTAGAATCTTTGTTGAACTCAATTACTTTGAAGTCTAGAGTTTCTTCAACTTTAGCATTTGTTCCGTCTTCTTTACGCAAGTGCTTAGAAGGACAAATTCCTTCAACACCGTAAGGAAGAGAAACTACTCCAGCCTTGTCTTTTGTTTCGATGATTGTTCCCTGGTGAACAGATCCTTCTCCGAAAATAGTTTCAAACACATCCCATGGATTCTCTTCCAATTGTTTGTGTCCTAAAGAAATACGACGGTTTTCACGATCGATTTCCAATACAACTACTTCCATTTCGTCACCTACCTTACAGAATTCAGATGGGTGCTTGATCTTCTTTTGCCAAGAAAGGTCAGAGATGTGGATCAATCCGTCAACTCCTTCTTCCAATTCAACGAATACACCGAAGTTAGTGAAGTTACGAACTTTAGCATTGTGCTTCGTTCCAGCTGCATACTTCGCTTCGATAGCTGCCCATGGATCTGGCATCAATTGCTTGATACCCAAAGACATTTTACGCTCTTCACGGTCCAAAGTAAGGATAACTGCCTCAACAGTGTCACCAACTTGCATGAAATCCTGAGCTGAACGTAAATGTTGTGACCATGACATTTCAGATACGTGGATCAAACCTTCTACACCTGGAGCGATCTCGATGAACGCACCGTAGTCAGCCAATACAACAACTTTTCCTGAGATCTTGTCTCCAACCGCAAGGTTAGCATCAAGAGCATCCCATGGATGTGGTTGCAATTGTTTCAATCCAAGAGCAATACGCTTCTTGTCATCGTCGAAATCTAAGATTACAACGTTCAATTTCTGATCCAATTCAACGATTTCTTCAGGGTGGTTAACACGACCCCAAGACAAATCTGTAATATGGATCAAACCATCTACACCACCTAGATCGATGAACACACCGTAAGAAGTAATGTTTTTCACAGTTCCTTCCAATACTTGTCCTTTCTCTAAGCCAGAGATAATTTGTTTCTTTTGTTCTTCTAGTTCTGCTTCGATCAACGCTTTGTGAGAAACAACTACGTTTCTGAACTCCTGGTTAATCTTAACAACTTTGAACTCCATGTTCTTACCAACGTAAACATCGTAATCACGGATAGGCTTAACGTCAATTTGAGAACCTGGCAAGAATGCCTCGATTCCGAATACGTCAACAATAAGACCTCCTTTTGTACGACACTTAACGAATCCAGTGATAACTTCGCCAGTACGCAATACGTCATTCACACGGATCCATGCTTTGTGCATACGAGCCGTACGGTGAGATACGATCAACTGACCAGTTTTGTCTTCCTGACATTCAACGAAAACATCCACTTTGTCACCAACCTTCAAATCCGCGTTGTAACGGAATTCAGAAGCAGCAACAACACCTTCGGATTTGTACCCGATGTTGATGATAACTTCTTTCTTAGATACAGAGATAACTGTACCTTCAATTACTTCTTTCTCATTGATAGAAGTAAGGGTTTTACCGTACGTGTCTGATAACTCAGAACGTTGTACCAATGTATAACCATCTAACGCTAACGCGTCCCAATCAAAATCCGCAGAACCCTGCGCGTTTACTGTTTTTGCCATTAGGGCTTTATTACTTGTATTTCAATCTGTTTCCGCGCAAATTGAAAGATGTTTAAACTGAACTGCTAATGCGGAAATCACAGTTTTTCTCAAAATGAGGATGCAAAGATACGTCTACTTTCTCGATTTTCAAATACTTAACATGTTTTTTAAATTAAAAGTCAAATCCCGATGCTGTGTGACAAAAGTTTAAAGGGAAAGTTCATAATATGGTCTTTTGACTATTACCTTTTCATTTTTGATTTACTTTATTTCCTTTACAACAAATTTTATCTGATGAATACTATTCGAATTTTCTTCGTGGTTTACTTGTTCGGAAGTGTTGTATTTGCTTTCTCAGCACTTTATGTTCCTTTTAGTCCCGGACCTGAAGTTGCAGGATTCCTTGCTGGCTCAGATGGAAAATATGAAGTTCTGCCCGCCGCCGGACTGATATTGCTGATGCTCCTTGTTCCGATGGCGGTTATCCTGTTTTTGGTAGGTAAGGTAGTGACCAGGAAAGCAGATAGAAAGCAGGAGTTGCTTGATCAGAGTTCGCTGATCATCAAACGCCATAAAGCACTGTATAACGGAATTTACGGCATCAACATTTACATCAACGATAAAAAATACGGAACGCTGATGATAGGAAAACCCATGCAGGTTGGACTTCCCTTAGGTGATAATGTGGTGTACGCAGAAGCAATGGGTAAGAAAACCGATGTTGTTACCGTTAATCTAATTGACGACCTGAAACAGGAATTGCTTGTAGGCTATGAACTTATAGAAGGGAAACAGGAATTGTTTTTGCGTAAATCTTAAAACGGCATTTTTTCGTACCTGCAACATGACGAAATTCGTTTTATGCCTATTCATGCTTTTGGGAACGTATTGTTTCACGCAGTCGGTTTACAGACCAATTCCAACAGATAACAACATCTTTCTGCATTATGAAAACGACTTGTTTGCAAGAACCGATCGGTACTACACTCAGGGATTTCAGGTTGGCGTAAACTATTTTCCCAAAGTTTGCTTTTGGGGAGAAATTATTAAACATTATGAACTAAAGCAGGATGTTTATACGCCATCAAGCATAAAGTCAGATTCCTTATTAAACAGAGACAGACCTTATGCTGCAACACTATCCGTGAAAGTGGAAGAGATGGCTATTTATGAAAGTGGTTTTTCTTCGATGATCGGAACTGAGTTTGGAATAATTGGTCCGGCTGCGGGAGGGAAACAAATGCAAACAGGAATTCATAAAGCGACTAATAATTTTCTTCCATTGGGTTGGCAGCATCAGATCAACAACGGTTTAATTGCAGATGTTTACGTTCAGCTAGAAAAAAGAATGATCAATCTTGACAGCGTTTTTCAACTGGTTGCCGGAGTTACCGCCAGGGGAGGTACTTTTCGCACACACCTGAATCCAACAATGAAAATGATCTTTGGAAATCAAAAGACAAATCGGATCCATGGCTACTGGCAAAATGCATTACTTGGAGTGATCTATGACGGCTCTTTGCAAGGATCACTGATCGCCAAAGAAAGCGAATATGTACTTTCCTCCACGGAGATCATACATTTTGTTTTTCAAAGCGAGCTCGGTTTTGAAATGAAGTTCAACAAAGTGGGAATTGCTTTCAATTACGGTCTCCAATCAAAAACCTTCCGAAATCAACTCACCCGTTTTCATTCCTGGGGTGGAGTTACCCTTTCCTGCAAATTCTAAGTTTACTCAAAAATCCTGAACGTTCCCAAATCCTCGCCAATAAGGTTATTGACCAATTCGGTACAAGTAATTTTGTAGGTTGTTTCATCCAATTTGAAATCAAGTGTATCTCCCTGGTGAATTGACTTTTCAAAAACTGTGGTTGAATCTTTTGAAACGGTTAACCAGGCTTGTCCACCCGTAATATCTCCGATTCCTACTTTTACTTTTCCGTTCTCACTAGGAATATCTTTTGTTTCCCTCTGATCAAGCTGGAATTCATAAGGGGCATTATTTTCCAGTTTAATGGTGGTTTTTGGCTTTAGCATGTCGCCGCAGGAAAATAGAACAAAGGGTGTTAGCAGAAGTAGTAACCGTTTCATTTGAAATCTTTTGATCCTAAAATAACTATTTCTTTAATGAAGAAACATAATCAAAAGCTTCTTTTGCGAATTTTTCCCATTTCTCATGGTAATTGTAAGGTACCTGAACCCATTCTTTCATCGGTCTGCCTTTTCCTGATGGATCAAATAAGCAGCTTCCGTCAAGGCTCAGTGCTTCAGCATGCATTTCCCCACTCAATTTGAAAACCATGCACTTATTGAAAAAACACACGAACGGTTTGCCTTCGATTTTAAAACAGTCTTTACCGAAAAGGTTGCTTTTTACAGCGTCGGGCATGTTGTTCCCAATTTCCAGAAATAGTTTTTCTTCCATATCAAGAAGTAAATCTGCCACTATTTTCAGTTGATACCTTATTCGGGGTATTGTTTAGATTGATTCTTAATAATAGTTTTGCCCGAAAAATTAGAGTATGTTTTTCCTTGGTTTTTTACTGGTTGTGGCCGCTACATTTTTGTTGTACTTACGCTCCGAGAAAACGACGTATAGACATTATTCCTGGGAAATGAAGGGGAGATACAGCAGAACTTACCTCGGATATATCGCAAGTGGTTTATTTGTGATGTCTGCTTTGATCTTTTATTTCCAGGTGGGGCTGTTAGGTGGATTTTGCTACGGAATGATCTCTTTTTTTCTCGTAGCATCACTTTTACTTTTGATTCATCCTTTACTAACTGCCGAGAGAACCAAAGCACATGCCCGCAAATAAGAAATACCTTTCGAGCGGTGGACAACAGGCTATCAGATTTCTTACCGCATTTATCGGTGGACTTTTCATTACATCGGTGCTGTTTGCCTGTTTGAGTTATTGGTTGCCAGATTATAAAATGGTAGTGATCACCTCTGTTTACGGGTTCTTTCCCATTTGGCTGGTGCTTATGCTTATTCCTTATTTATTCAGGAAAGCATGGAAGGGTCTGGTGCTTTACGGAGCAATCTTTTCCGTACTTCTCGTACTGACCTTAATCGGCAAATCTCTTTATCCAATAGTTCTGAAATAATGAGCGACAAAAGAAACTATAATATATTTTTTCACCTTCATACGGTTAGTGGAATTACCATTACAGTGGGACTCTTCATTATTTTCTTTGCCGGAGCGTTTACGCTATTTAGAGAAGAAATAGGTGAGTGGGAGAGCAGTGGAAAGCATACTTCGTCCACCCAGGGCGGATTAGCAACAAAAGAAGTTGCTGTAAGCCCAGACGAGAAAACGGATTATACAAAGCTTGTTCTTGCGTTGGAAAATAAAGTTCCGAATGCTTATGGACGCGAATTTTACGGAAATCGTAAAGTGAATTCAGGTAAGTTCTCTTTTTATGTTTCTGCAACGTCTGATACTACTTTCGACAAGAAAAAAAATACAAATTACCGCTTTGAATTCTCAAACGGAAAGCTTGAATCAGGATCGGAAAATTACAGCTTCGGTGAATTACTGTATTGGTTACATTTTTATTATCAGCTGGACAGAATTGGGTATTACATTTCCGGTTTAGTTGCTTTCTTCTTTTTCTTCGCCATTATCACAGGTGTAATTGTTCACTGGAAGAAAACCTTCAGCAATTTCTTTGTTTTCCGTCCGAAACAGAAAATGAAAACAGTTTGGACAGATGCGCACACAGCACTGGGGTTTATTGGCCTGCCTTTCCAGTTTATTTATGCGTTGACCGGTTCTATGTTCGGATTGGGAATTGTTGTGGCGATTTCAAGCGGAGCCTGGATCTATAACGGCGACAGTGAAAAAATGTATGCCGACATTATGACCGCGGAAGGTGAATCTGTTCCCGGAAAAAAGGAAAGATCAACCGTTGACTACAACGACCTGGTTAAGAAAACGGAGAAAAAATGGAAGAACTTTGATGTCCGCGGTTTTCATATTAAGAACTACGGAAGTTCCACTATGACCATTGAATTCTATGGAGAAGAACATATCAGCTCACGATTTTTAGGTGAGGGAAAAGTGGTTTACAATGCAAAAGGAAAGGAAATCTCTGCGCAAAAGCCCGGCGAACTCAGTTATTATGATGGCGTTTGGAGTTCTGTTCGCAGATTGCATTATGCGCAATTTGGAAATATAGGTTCGTTAGGAGCGTATCTTTTGAAAACGGTTTATTTCATTATGGCATTAATCACATGTTTCGTAATTGCAACCGGTGTTTTAATCTGGATGGAAGCGCGAAACAAGAAGAATATTTCTGAAAAACGCAGAAAATACAACAACGGTGTTGCATTGGTTTACCTGTCAATTTGTTTATCAATGCTTCCGGTAACTGCTGCTGTGTTCATTTTGTCAAAGGTACTTACGGAAAGTTCGGCTGTATACAGAGAGGCGATTCTGAATTATACATTCTTTATCGGTTGGTTGGTAACTTCAATCATTTTCTATTTTCTGAAAAGTACTTATGTGATCAACAAACTGACGCTTCTTGTCGGCGGCGTTCTGGCACTTGTAATTCCAATAGTAAATGGGGTTCTATCGGAAAATTGGTTTTGGTCGAGCTATTCTAACGGCGAATATGGTGTTTTCTCCATTGATGTCATTTGGCTCATGATCGGTTTGGTTTCCATTTTGGTGTTCACGAAATTGAAGAAGAAAATTGCGTAGGGGGCGAATTGTGATTCGCTCCTACATTATTTTCCTTCAATATTCGCAATCCTGAACAACACAATATCCTCGATCAATTTTAAAGGCATTTCCTCCGTTAAAGGAAACTGCACAGATCCTTTCCCTTGTTTGTATTTTGAGAGTTCTTTGGCGAAAGCTTCATGTCCCGTTGGTGTGGCGTAAAAGCCAATATGACCTTTATAACCACCAAAATAAACGGCGGGTTTTCCTTTGTGCTTGTAGGCAGGCATTCCGTAACTAATGCTTTCTGCCAACTGCGGACCGGCTTTCTTTACACAGTCACGAACTGTTTTCAAATGCACTTGAATTTCTTCGGGAAACGAAGCAATATAATCTTCAACTGTACTTACAAGCGGTGCTTTCATAATCGTTAGTTTTTTGTGTATTTGAATTCGAGTAAAGTCGGATGTTTGTCCTGGCCTTCATTTGAAATGTATAACGAACCGTCAGGTAGAAATGCCAACCCTTCCGCTTTATTGAAAAGATGCTTGTTTAGCACCTCGATATGCTTTAATTCACCGCTCATATCATAAATGAAAAGCAAATGATCAGCTGCAGAAAGTATGTAGAGCTCTTTCGTAATAGGGTGAATACATAATCCGGAGATCATAAACTTGATATCCGGTTCGGTTGATGAGCCTGTCGACTTACCTTTCTTTTTCTCTTTGTACGGAATGTCCAGGTTATTCTTTTCAGCATATGCCTTGATCTCAGTCAAATTGAATTCAAAAACGGGCTTCTCACTAATGATTTTCTCTCCAAGGTCGAAAGCATAAATAGCTCTGAGATCTTTGAATTCTTTTCCTTTACCAAGTTTTCCTTTACAACCGATCAACAATCTGTTATTTGTTTTGTCCAGACAAAAACCTTCGTTGTTCGGTGCAGGAATAGACGTTTGGTGAGTAGTTGTTTTATAGTTCGGCGACTGGAAGTCATTGATTTCGAAAATTGCCCCATCGCTGCGCAGGATGTACATATCGTTGCCAACACGCGCCAAACCTTCGTAATCGCCATCAAGTTCAAAAGTAAATTGGTTTTTGATCTCTCTGTTTACAAGATCGTAAATGAATAAAATTCCGTTTTCATCCTGAACACAACCGAGTGTGAGTGAGTCGATGCAGGTAACGCCGGAAATTTCCCGCAAAGTATCAGGTAGAACGATCCTGTTTTGTGGACTTTCGAACGAATAAGCCGGAAAACCTTTTTCCACTGCCGAATGAATACAAGAAATTCCAACCGGAAGAAGTATTATGGCAAGAAGAACAGAAAAAAACTTCGCTTTGAACATCGGATAAATTTAGGGAAAATGCTCAAGAGGATCCAAATGTTAAATGGTTTAAAAGTTCAAGTTTTATTAATTCTTTAGAAAATACTTAACTCAGTGACTTTTGAACCTTTACACCTTGATTCCAATCACGAGTACATCATCTACCTGTTCAATTGGTCCGCGCCACGATTCAAATGCTGACGAAAGCAGTTCTTTTTGTTTCGACATTGGTTCGGGAGAAATGTCTACCAACAATTCTTTGAATCGCTTGTAGAGGTATTTTTTACCGCCCGGTCTTCCGCCTTCGAGGTGCTCGCCGCCAAACTGATCGGCAAAACCGTCTGTAAACAAGTACAAACAATCTCCTTTTTGAAGTTGGATCGGTGTATTTAGGAATGGTCTTGACTGAATTTCTGATGAAGCCGAGATTGCCTGTTTATCGGCATTGAATTGAATAAGTTCTCCGTTGCGGACGAGATACAGCGGATTATTGGCCCCCGCGTATTCTGCGTATAAATGATTAAAATCAATAGTACAGAGCGCCATGTCCATTCCGTCTTTTAACGGTGTTTCATTGGTGTTTTTGTTCAGGCTTTTCTTTAACTCGTCGTTAATAAAATCAAGCGCTTGTGAGGCAGAGGAAATACTGAGGTTATTCAGTGTTTGGTTTAAAAGTGAATTGCCAATGATGGACATAAATGCGCCGGGAACGCCATGTCCTGTACAATCCACGGCGGCAATTATAAGCAGGTCCTGACCTTTCTGATGGTTTCCCACCTGGTTGTTTTGATCAGCTGTCATTTTTACCTGCGAAAACCAGTAAAAATCACCGCTTACCACATCTTTTGGTTTGAAGAGTATAAAGGAATCCGGTGCAAATTCCGTCAGTTTGTTCGGTTCCAGTAAAATAGAACGCTGAATGCGTTTTGAATATTCAATACTGTCCTGGATATCCTTACTTTTTTCATCAATGATTCGTCGCTGTTCATTGATCTCACTTTCCATCCTTAAACGCTCGGAAATATCACGGGCGTAAATTACAATTGCCGGTCTGCCGTCGAAAGGGGCCACCTTAGCAGAGCATTCCACCGGGATCAATTTACCTGATTTGGTTTGAAATGGAATATCAGAATAGATCATTCCGCCTTTTTCCCAAACGTCGGCTACTATACGCGAACTTTTTTCCAGGTATTCTTGCGGATGAAGTTCGAACAAGCTCAGTTTTTTCAAGTCATCAATATGATATTCCAATAATTTGGCTGCACTCGGATTGCACTGGTGAATAACACCGTCAACAATATCAATTACGAGGATCGCATCATTCGCCTGGTTGATAATATGCTCATAACCGCTCAATTGATGATCATAATCCTGATTTTCATCGACATTCAACTTCTGGTATTTCATGTTGTTGTCTATCGATTCCACAATAGGGAAGATCAATGAAGGGTTCAGGAATTCACCTACTTTATCGGGACGGGAAACGTAACGCACAATACCGTTAATATCAATCAGGAACGAAGCCGGAAGCGGAATTCCTTCTTCATAACTGTCTTCAATAATGTGTTCATATTCCTTTAGCTGAACCCCGTATTCCATGGCAATTCGCTGACCTTCATCTGCAAGAACCTTGAATTCAAGCCCGAGTTTCGACATCATTTCCTTGTTCACATCCATTGGATCGGGGCCAATAGCGAGAAGCATAATGTTCTTACTTTGGAATTTTTCACGGTTTTTCTCGTAAGTACGCAGCATCATATGGCATCCCGGACACCAATCGCCTCTAACGAAAATCAACAGTAAATGTCTTTTGTCTTTGTAGTCGGTAAGCGAAACTTGGCTTCCGTGTTGATCAGGAAGGGAGAAATTCGGAGCCGGATTTCCAATCTGGACCTTGTAACCTCCTTTGGTATGCGAAAGCAGTTGTTGCCTGTCTTTGTAGATTCCATAAGCCAGAAGTGCCGAAAATCCTAAGATTGGAATAGGGTATACGTAAGCCATCCAGCCATATTGGAGATAAACGGCAATTGAATAAGTTGATAAAACAGAAACAGCAAGTATGGTCGGTTCGAACCATGCTTGCCCCGTATAACCGAACACGCGGAAATTCACAATTCTGAAAATACATCCGAAAGCGGCTATAAAAAGGATAAAAGCAAAGATGGGAAAATGATTGCCCCCGGCGTCAATTGAAAGTCCGGCCAAAATGGAGGCAAGCCAAACATTTGTAAACTGGAACCAGCTCGTGTATTTAGAAACCTCTTTCATAGCGCAGAAATAACCCGCAAGTGCAAGAACTCCAGCTATGTAATGAAAGTTAATGAATAAAGTAATAACTGCAGCAATGTTGAGTATGGAACCGATAACAGTACTGAAATGAATGTTTTTCATGCGTAACCAAAAGTGTAAAAAAATATTTAGTTCTCAAAGCAGTGCACCTATATTACGTGGAGAAACCTCATCTGGATTTCATAAGAGTTCACGTTCTGAAATAACTTTCGATTACCAAACGGAATGTCAGTTCCCGGAAATTTGTTCGTACGCTTCCTGGATCTCCTGGAATTTTCGCTTCATGTTTTCTTGAACTTGCGGAGTCTCATTCATGAAACGATCGGGATGGGTTAGTTTTGCCAATCTTCTGTAAGCAACTTTAATCTCTTCCGGGGTTGCTGTTTCGGGAAGACCCAGAACTTTAAAAAAGCGCTGTTTTGAAGAATAGGTTCTCGGTTCAGTTTTTTTCTCTTCGTCGTAATAGTGTTTTTTGAACTCCTCTTTGATGTGGTCAAAATTAAGGTGTAGTTTTTCGGTGAGAACATGAATGTACATTTTCTCATCATCTGTAAAATAGCCGTCGTTTACTGAAAGTTCCACCAGGAAATTCAAAAGTTGAGCTTTTTGAGACTCATTTAGATTGGTGTTGCACCAAGCGGCTAATGAATCAATTTTGACAATGTGTTTCAATGAAAATTTGTAGGATTCAGAAAAGTTGTAATACTCGTTTCGAAAGTTTGCCAACAGATAAGTATTAACCATCCCAAACTTATGGTAAAGCCGTTCCGTATCACGTGCAATGACCGCACAGGCTGCAGAAATATAGATCTCCATCAGGTTTTGCTGGGTAGGTTTGAAACTCTTTGGAATTTCACCGTTTTCCCAATCTTTTGAGCTTCGGTCTTTCACAAAAAGATAAATGACACAAATAGCGATCGCAACCATACAACCTATTGCAAAAACATTGTTGGCCGGATGCCCTCCGCCTCTTCCTATGAAAACTAGTACCATTGAATTTATGATGATCGGTATATAAAATCAAAAATAGTTATCTATTGGTCTTTTTCCTTTCCAATCCCATGTTTTGTTTATAAAATAACATGGGAATATTGTTTTTGTTTGATTATCTCCAGATTACTTATTAGTTAGGATACTTGTCCCGTTTTTGTCCTTTTTAATAAGACAACCTTCGATCCTCTCTCACGTATTTTTGTCACAACTAAGTTGATTATGAAACAAATGTGTTCAAAATTACGTCAAACGATTCTTTGCTTTTCCATTCTTCTTTTGGGGTTGAATGCAAAAGCACAGTGCACTTGGACGAGCTTTTTCTATGACAGTTACGAATATACTACCGTAATTCCCTACATCATCCCGGGCACCACTTATCAAAATACTCCTCAAACTTTCGCCGGATGTGTTCATGCCGGTTCAAGAGGTTTATACCTGAACTTTGCTGACGGTGTATCAGGAATGGTTTATGACCAGCCCTTCACGAATGTTTGTCCGGGAGCAAGTTACCGCTTTTCCTTTTGGACCAGAGATGCGTTTTCGAGCACAAACAATATGACTTTCAGAGTTGTAGACGCATCAAACAATATCATTTCAACACAAACGGTTATTACCAATTCAACATGGCAGAATGTGATAATGCCCGCATTTGTTGCGCCAACATCAACGATTCGCTTTCAGATTTTTACAAATACTCCGGGCGGAGCAGGAAATGATGCCGGATTTGACGAACTGACGTTAAGTGTATGTTCTCCGCCGGTAACAAACTATACATTCACTCAATGTTCTTCAGCAGGAGCTGCAAATTTGTACAACCAAATCACCAGTGGTTTATCTTCAAATGGGATCTGGACAGGTCCTTCGGCACTTACAAATGGTTACCAGGGAACATTCACCCCGGGAACGAACACAAATGGAAATTACACATATACGATTGATGCCGGTGGAACTTGTCCAGATTCTGTTGCCACGGTTTTGGTGAATTCAATTACAACCCCAAACATCAATCCTTTAGGACCTATCAACAATTGCGGACCTTACACTTTGCCTGCAATTACAGGAACGGGTTTGTCTGGAAATCAACGATATTATACAGGAATTAACGGTACAGGTACGATATTAAATGCCGGTGCGGTAATTTCCACATCACAAACACTTTACATGTATGGTGGTGCATCCGGTTGTAGTGACCAGGAAACAGTGGTAATCAATATTTCTGCCCCGGTAAATGCCGGAAATGACAATTCAGGAAGTCTTTGTGGTGAAGGGCCAACAATTACCCTGAATTCATACCTCAGTGCAGGTGCTACCTCGGGTGGAACATGGGCAGAAACAACAGGAACTCCATCAGGAACATTTAATTCTGCAACAACAAGTTGGAATACCGGTGGATTAAATCCAGGAACTTACACGTTTACGTACAACGTTCCTGCGAATGGAGCATGCCCTGCCGATGTTGCGAATTTCAGCATTCTTATCGGAAATGTTCCCGAAGTTGATCTCGGAAATGATACCACGCTTTGTATTGGTCAGACAATGACAATGAATGCAGGTGTTTACGACACTTACCAGTGGAATAACGGTTCAACCGGTCCAACAAAATTTGTATCAAATCCTGGAGGAACTTATTGGGTGAAAGTGGGTACGCTTGGAGCCAACCAAATTGTAAACGGTGGATTTGAAAGCGGGAATTCCGGATTCACAACACAATATGCACCTGGTGCAGGCGGAACTTGGGGATTACTTTCCAATCCGGGTACTTACGCTATTACAACCTCTCCGAACCTGGTTCATAATAATTTCAGTTCATGCCAGGACCATACGGCTGCTCCGGGAGTAAATATGTATGTTGCCAATGGTGCATCTACAGCAAACACTCAAGTGTGGTGTCAAACTGTTCCTGTTCAGCCGAATACAACATATCAGTTCGGAACATGGGTATCTTCGGTGGTTGCTGATCCGAGTGTGGCGCAATTGCAATTCTCGATTAACGGAACTGCGCTTGGAACGACATTTTCACCATCTGCCAACCCTTGTACCTGGACACAATTCACGCAGAACTGGTTAAGTACGGCCACAACGTCTGCGCAAATTTGTATTGTGAATCAAAATACTGCTGGTAGCGGAAACGATTTTGCCATCGACGATATCACGTTTAAACCTGTTTGTTTTTCTATCGACACAATTGTTGTGGCTTACAGCCCGAATCCTGTTGTGAATTTAGGTCCTGACCAGGCACATTGTGAGGGAACACCGGTTACGCTTGACGCCGGAAACACTGGAATGAACTATGCATGGAATTCTACGGAAACAACTCAGACAATTTCACCGACTACAAGCGGAAACTATTCTGTGGTTGTTAGTAATCAGTATGGATGTAACGGAACTGATAATGTTAACCTGAGCTTCGAAGCACAGAAGATTGCAGGAAATGACAGCCTGGATTTTACATGTTCAACTAACAACGCTTTTGCTCTTTCAGATCTTACCTCGGCGAATACTACAACCGGTGGAACCTGGGAAAGTTTGACAGCTTCTTTTGCCGGAACGATTAACGGAGTAACAGGAGATTTAGGGTTGACAGGTCAGGCCGGAACTTTTGATTTCAATTATGTTGTTTTCGGAACTATTTGTCCGAATGATACCTCTAATTTCCAGTTAACCGTACATCAACAACCGGTTGCTGCGCCGGATCAGGCATTACATTTCTGTAATACAGTTGGCGATGTTCAGGATTTTACACCTTACCTGAATCATCCTTTCGAGCCAATCACGGGTTCATGGGAAACTTCGGCAAATGTTCCTGCGGGAGCATTCAATACTTCCAATTCAACTTTTGATGTTGGCGGAATTACTCACGATGATTACCAGTTCAATTACATCTTACCTTCTGATCCGGGATGTGAGCCTGATACAACTACGATTGATGTACAGATTACCGCAGTTCCGCAAATCGGTTTTATTTCGAACGTGGATGAAGGTTGTCAGCCGTTAAACGTCAACTTCACCAATACAAGTACAGTTCAGGGAAATACGGTTTATACATGGAACCTGGGCGACGGAACGAGTTCGAATAATCCAGCGGATGTTTTCGTTCAATACGAGGCAGCTGCATGTTATGATATTACGCTAACTGCAACTTCTGACGGACTTTGTGCTTCTACGCAAACCCTGAACGATATGATCTGTGTACATCCGGTTCCTGTGGCGGCATTTACTTATGGTCCGCAACAGGTTTATTCTGATGGACCAACGGTTAATTTTACCAACGAGTCCATTGATAATGATTTCAACGTTTGGACATTTGGCGACGGAGGATCTTCAACTGCAATTGAGCCTGAGCATACTTATCCTATTGGTGAAGTTGGAAGTTATGAGGTAATGCTTATCGTTTCAACCCAGTTTGGGTGCTCTGATACTGCAATAAAAGCAGTTTTGGTGAAAGACCAGTTGATCTATTATGTGCCGAATACGTTTACGCCGGATGAAGACGAAAATAATCCTGTGTTTATTCCGGTGATCACTGCAGGAATGGATGAGAACGATTATCAATTGGAAATCTACAATCGTTGGGGAGAAATGGTTTTTGTTACCAATGATATCCATGAAGGTTGGGACGGAACTTTTGACGGAAAAATGGCAGATACCGGAACTTATATTTGGAAAATATACTTTGGATTAATAGAAACGGACGGAAAGGAAACGGCAATCGGTCACGTTAATTTGATTAGATAACTGATTTACTTACAATATCTTGCTGCATGAAAATCGTTAATTGGTGCGATTTCAATTTCCCTAAAAATTAAAAAGTCGTATTTTCGGTTTGTATGACTTCGAACGCACCTCTCTTTTCTACAAAAAATCAACTATTTCCAAAGGCAATACTTTGTTTTCTTTTTCTGATTTGTTCAACATCATTTGTCTTTTCAGGAAATCTTACATTCCAGAAGGCAAAAAAGGAAATACTAAAGAATATTGAAGGTAAGGATGATTTTTCAGAATACCTGCTCAATTACATTATTGAACACAAGGTTGAAGCTTTTGCCTCCAAAGAAGACTGGTACCGAACATGTAAATTTTCAGTAGTTCAAGCCGAAAGGGAACAGGGGGAGTATTTTGCTCATTTGTGCAGTGTGGTAGGGAAACGGATGCATTATCACGGGTATTATGAAGATTCGTTTTATTATTTGTATAAGGCAAATAAATCAATAAAAGAACAACCACCAACAAATAAAGAATTCTATCCCTTTTTTCATGAATCTTATGGATTGTCACTGTTTTATTACAGACGATATTCCGATGCGAAAAGAGAATTCAAGCTGGCTTTAGAGGGAAAAGATTGGTTGCAAATTGACCAGGTAGGAATATTGAATTCGTTGGGATTGGTTTATCGAGATCTTGGGAACATTGATTCTGCACGGTATTATTTCAATCAAGCGTTAAGCAAAGCTAAAGAGCATAAGATAAAAGGTTGGTACGGAGTGCTTTCCGGTAACTTAGGGCATTTGTATTATTTGCAGGGTGATTATCAACAAGCCGAGAAATTGGTAATGTATGATTACCTTGAAAGTCAAAAGAATGCCCAGGAAGGAAGTTCAATTAATGCCGGACTTTTACTGATTCAGATTTGTATTGACGAAGGAAGAATTGCAGAAGCTGCAAAATTCCTGAAGGAAATAGAGGTAATGGTGCTGAAACATGGGTATAACATTCACGAATACCGCGTACTCTATCAAGCAAGAAACCTTGTTTACCAGGCACAGGGAAATTACCACGAGGCTCTTGAGAGTTATAAGATGGCTTCACTTTATGAAGACACGATATTAAGTTTGAAAACAGAAGAGAACTTAAAGAAAACTGAATTCCAGATTCATTTTGAACAGCAACAAAGTGAATTGAGTCTGGTGCGTGAAAAAGAACACTTCAATGAGTGGATGATCACTATTCTTTCCTTATTAATAGGTTCTATTATCGTTTGTTCTTTCCTTATCATACGTGGAATTATCCGCAGAAGAAAACGGGAAAACCAACTCCTGGAATTGAAAAACGAAAAAGCAGAACGTGAGTTAGCTCATACAGAAAAGGAAATGCGCTCTATTTTGAGTAACCTTATTGAAAAGAATGCATTGGTTGAACAATTAACCTCAGAAATTGAAGGTTTCCAGAACCATGTGGATTCAAAGTTCAACGAAGAGCGTTCTAAAATGCTTGGAAGACTGCAGTCCATAACTTTGTTAACCGATGATGACTGGCTGGAATTCAAGAAATTGTTCGAACGTCTGAATCCCAACTTCTTTTCTCGTCTTCTTCAGGCGGCTCCCGACCTTACAAATGCCGAAATTCGATTAGTAACTTTGATCAAATTGAACCTTTCTAACCTGGAAATGGCTCGCGTTTTAGGAATTTCTCCGGATTCTGTCCGTAAAACTGGTCTCCGTTTACGTAAAAAATGGAATATTGAGCAGCAGGAAGACTTGGTTAAATTTGTGTTGAATTTGTGATTTTTACGCGAATTGTGTTGAATTTAACCTTTAATCTAAACTACTGTTAGATATTTCATCTTTAGCCGCAGTTGTCTGCTTTTTGTCCCGCATATTTACTGGGTTTCAGCGTTTTTGATGCTCTACTTTCGTGAAGTTATTTAAACGATAAACTCATGAAAAACAACTTACTTTTAAAAAGAAGTAATTGGACATCGCGTTTGATGCGTTTCGGCTTTATGCTGGCTGCACTAACTACCGCTGGACTTGCTTCTGCTCAAACCACTGTTACGGTTGGTACAGGAACGTCCACCACCGCAAATGCTCCGATTACCGGTTATTATGGATATTCATACTCACAGAACATATATAAAGCATCCGACATGATTGCCGGTGGGGCAACAATGACTGGTACCATTTCAAAGATCCGTTTTTTCTATGCTTCGGGTGGAACAAACAACGCTACGAATTGGACAGTTTATATCGGGCATACCGTTAAGAACGGGTTTATATCTACAACGGATTGGATTAGTACAGCGACTTTGACAAACAGTTTCACGGGTACAGTAACTTATCCTGCGGCAGGTAACTGGGTTGAGGTAACCTTGACTACTCCTTTTCAATGGAATGGTGTAGACAATATCGTTATTGCTGTTGATGAAAACCAGCCAGCATATTCTTCTTCAACTTTATACTGGAGATACACAGGAACCGGTTCCGATTACAGAACGATCTATTATTATAGTGATTCCAACAACCCTAACCCGGCTTCACCTCCAACTGCATCAGCACGACAATTGTATGCGCCAAATCTTCAATTTGTTTGGACAGGCCCGCCATGTGCAGGAGCACCAAGTCCAGCAACTACTACTGTAAACGACGCTCAGATTTGTCCTGGACAAACGGTTAACCTTGGTATTGCCGGAGGATCAACTTATTCGAATATTACATACGAATGGCAACAAAATGATGGAACAGGTTGGACAACAATGGCAGGAACTGCTTCAACAAATACAGCAACAAACCCTGCAACAATGGATTACCGTGTTATTCAAACATGTACAAACTCAGGTTTGACAGATACAGCAGCAGCTGTTACTGTTACGATGAACACGAACCCGACAGTTGTGATCAATCATACGGATATTGCGTTATGTGACAGCGAACCTGCAAACTTGATCGCTTCAGGAGCTGATACTTATTTATGGTCGCCAACAACTCTGTTGACTCCATCTGCAACACAAGATACAGTGAATGTTATTCCTGCTGCTACAACGACATATACAGTTACAGGAACGACAACTGCCGGATGTACCGGAACAGCTTCTGTTTTAGTGACACCGCTTCCTGAAGCGCGCTCTAGTTCTTCATTCAGCCCGGCTGAGAATTGTGCTCCCGGGTCACCGATCACGTTATCAATTACAGATGTTCCCGCGGAAATTACAAGCGGTGGAACATGGGAATACCGCTTTATGGCTGAAGACGGAACAACTGTCCTTCAGGATTGGAGCGCTTCCGCAGACTATACATTTACTCCGGCAATTGACGGAATCTACGATTTCTTCTATCAAATGCGTTCAACCGCATGTGTTGCTTACAACATTGATTCTGTAAAAGCGACGATCATCGTTGGTTTTGGTGCTGATTCAGTTGCTACAACAAATTTCAACTGTAATTCTGACGGTATTTTGAAAATGATAGGAACTTACGGTCAGGCCGATATTGAAGAGATTTACTCAAATCCGCTTTCAGATGTTGCTACAATGACGGATTTTGCACTTTTAAATAGTGCAACGGTTACAGGTGGACGTTTGGTTTTAACACCTTCAGCAACAAGTATTTCCGGATATGCCACACTTACAGTTCCGGGATTTGTTCCTGGCTTGAATAATGCGATGAAAGTTTCATTTGATATGACTGCTGACCAACCAATTAACAACTGGGGTACAGGAGGAGGAGATGGTATTTGTTACTCTTTCGGTAACGATGCAACTCCAGCAGCTAATGGAAGCGGCCACAACGGAAAAGGAACAAAATTACGCTTGTCTTTTGATGGTGCGGCGAACGCTGAAAATGGAAATGTACCGGGAATCTACCTGGTTTATGGTTGGACAGGAACAGTTCCTTTTGGTCCGGCGAGTGCACAAACGTTGGCTTACTCTTCGAATACTTCTTTATGGAAGGTACAACAGGATGTTCCTGTGACAATGGATATCAATACAAACGGACAAGTTACTGTAACAGTTGGTGGAGTAGTGGTATTTGAAAACATTCAGTTACCAGCTTCGTACCTGGCGGAAGATGTAACCAACTGGAAACATTTGTTCTCCGCTCAAACCGGCGGTGATGCGCTTCGTCATGCAATTGCCAACCTTACAATTGAAAAAGGAAGCTTGTATTACGGAATCACAGATGGTGGTGCAACTTTAGCTCCTTCTTCGTGGCAATCCGGAACAACTTTCGCAGACTTGCTTCCGGGAACATATGATTTGTGGATCTCTAAAAATGAAACAGGTACTTGTTTGAAAAACATCGGAACATTCGAAGTTCTGAACACGAATCCAATTGTAGACCTTGGAAACGATACAACGTTGTGTGAAGGTGAAACATTGATGCTCAATGCAGGTAATGCAGGATCAACTTATGTTTGGAGTGGAAATAACGCATATACACAAACGTTGGAAGTAACAGAAGCAGGTTCTTATGTTGTACATATTACAGATCCTGTAGGCTGTACAGGAATTTCCACTATCAACGTTGACTATAACGAAATGCCGGCTGCAACAGGAATTTACGCTCAGGGATCTTTCCCAATGATGAGCTTCTCTGTTCTTGGCGCACAAAATGCGGCTACTTACGACTGGAACTTTGGTGACGGAAATTCAGTTCAGAACGGTCCTGCAAGTGTTTCTCATTTCTATACGCAGGATGGAACATTTACAGTTTCTGTTACCTTGACGAATGACTGTGGAACAACAACAGAAACAACCTCAATCACAATTATTGATTACACAGGAGTTGGTGAAAATACAATCGAAGGATTGGAAGTTTACCCGAATCCTTCTTCATCTATAGTAAACATCTCTATTCCGAATGCAGAGAACAGCGAATTCCGTGTGTTCAGCATTTCAGGAGCAGAGGTTGTAGGAGCTACAGCATTTAATTCAAAAACTAAAGTAGATGTTTCAGCCTGGGAAAGTGGTGTATACTTCCTTACCGTTACAAATGGCGGAATAACAACAACACAAAAAGTAGTAGTAGAATAGTTTAGTAGTGTTGCTATTTTACTCGAGCCCCGGCATTTAGCGCCGGGGCTTTTTTTTTAATTCTGTGTTGTTTTTAACCGGAAGATACTTACCCTGTTAGATATTTCCTAAATGTTTAGTATTGTCTTCTTTTTGTCTCTTATATTTCCTTGGGTTCAGCGGTTTTCATGCTCTACTTTCGTGAAGTTATTTAAACGCAAAACACATGAAAAACAAATTACTTTCAAAAAGAAGTAATTGGACATCGTACTTACTGCATTATGGTTTCTTACTTACTGCATTAACTACTGCTGGACTTACTTCTGCCCAAACAACTCTTCAGATTGGTACTGGAACAATTACAACAGATAATGCTCCTGTCAAATCTTCTGTTGCATTTTCCTATTCTCAGAGTATTTACAAGGCTTCTGACATCATTGCTGCCGGAGGAGTTGTTGACGGGACAATCAGCAAAATCCGTTATTATTATTCAAGCGGTAGTTCAACTGCCAATTCGAACAACTGGACGGTTTATATTGGACACACCACAAACAACAATTTTCCGAATACCACTTCATGGATTCCGGGGTTAACCAATTCTTTTTCCGGAACAGTAGCATTTCCTGCTTCGGGTAACTGGTTGGAAATAACACTTTCTACACCTTTCGCATGGAACGGAGTTGACAATATCGTTATCGGTGTTGATGAAAACCAAACCGGTTCAGGTGGAGGTGTTTTCTGGAGATATACAAATTACTCCGAATCAAGAACAATTTTTTACAACAATGCGGCTAACCCGGATCCTGCTGCGCCACCAACGGCAAATTCAACAGGTACCTGGGCTCCGAATGTACAGTTGGTATGGACTCCTTCTCCATGTTCAGGAACTCCAAGTCACGCAACTACAACGGTTAACGATGCTCAGATTTGCCCTGGACAAACAGTAAATCTTGGTAAAACCGGAGGGTCGCTTTATGGCGGAATTACATATGAATGGCAGCAAAACGATGGAACGGGTTGGACCACAATGACCGGAACTACTGCAACAAATACAGCAACCAATCCTGCAACAATGGATTACCGTGTTATTCAAACATGTACAAACTCTACTTTGACGGATACGGCAACAGCGGTAACTGTTACAATGAATACGAACCCTACGGTTGTAATTAACCACACGGACATTGCGCTTTGTGACAGCGAACCGGCCAACTTAATTGCTTCAGGAGCTGACACTTATTTATGGTCGCCAACAACTTTGTTAACACCATCTGCAACACAGGATACGGTAAACGTTATTCCGGCTGCGATTACAACTTATACGGTTACCGGAACAACTACAGCTGGATGTATCGGAACAGCCTCTGTTTTAGTAACACCACTTCCTTTTGCACGCTCAACTGCAGGATTCAGCCCGGCTGAAAACTGTTCTCCGGGATCAACAATTACATTGGCGATTACTGATGTTCCTGCTGAAATTACAAGCGGTGGAACATGGGAATACCGATTTATGGCTGAAGACGGAACAACGGTTCTCCAGGATTGGAGCGCAACTGCTGATTACACATTTACACCGGCTATTGACGGAATCTACGATTTCTTCTACCAAATGAGAGCCACTTCATGTGTTGCTTATAACATTGATTCTGTAAAAGCATCAATCATTGTTGGTTTTGGAGCTGATTCAGTTGCTATTACAGGATTTAACTGTAATTCTGACGGTATTTTGGAAATATTGGATCCATTCGGGCAAAAAGATGTTGATACAATTTATACGAATCCGCTTTCTGATGTTGCTACAATGACGGATTTTGCTTTAGCGAACAACGCAACTGTAACTGGTGGTCGCTTAGTATTGACACCTTCTGCAACTGGAAACGTTGGTTATGCAACATTAACGGTTCCAAATTTTGATGCAGGACCGAACAATTCCATGAGAGTATCTTTCAACATGACGGCAGACCAGCCAATTAACAATTTCGGAACAGGTGGAGCAGACGGTATTGCTTACTCATTTGGTAACGATGCCATTCCTTCAGCAAATGGAACAGGGCATAACGGAAAAGGGACGAAACTGCGTTTATCTTTTGATGCAGCCGGAAACGGAAGTGAGAATGGAAATGCTCCCGGGATCTATTTGGTTTATGGTTGGACAGCTGCGAATGCATTCGGCCCGGTCATTAATGCAACTACACTTGCCTATAGCAACAATACAGCGCTTTGGAAATTGCAGACAGATGTTCCTGTAAGTCTTGAGATCGATGAGAACGGAAAGGCGACAGTAACTGTTGCGGGTCAGGTTGTCTTTGATCATATTCAATTGCCGGCATCTTATATGTCTGCTGATGTTAGTTCATGGAAACATCTATTCTCTGCGGCTACAGGTGGAGATGCAATGCGTCAGGCAGTTTCTAACCTGAATATCGAAGCCGCAAGTATGGTTTACGGAATCACAGAAGGTGGAGCTACATTGTCTCCGTCTACGTGGCAATCGGAAACAACGTTTGAGGATTTGCTACCGGGCACATATGATCTTTGGATCTCTAAAGATGAAACAGGTACTTGTTTGAAAAACATCGGAACATTCGAAATTCTGAATTTGAATCCAATTGTAGATCTTGGAAACGATACAACGTTGTGTGAAGGTGAAACAATAATGCTTGACGCAGGTAATACAGGATCAACTTATGTTTGGAACGGAAATAACGTGTACACACAAACGTTGGAAGTAACAGAAGCAGGGTCTTATCTTGTTTATGTAACTGACCCGGTTGGATGTTTAGGTATTGGTAATATTAATGTAGATTACAACGAAATGCCGGACGCAACAGGAATTTACGCTCAGGGATCTTTCCCAATGATGAGCTTCTCTGTTCTTGGTGCACAAAATGCGGCTACTTACGACTGGAACTTTGGTGACGGAAATTCAGTTCAGAACGGTCCTGCAAGTGTTTCTCATTTCTATACTCAGGACGGAACATTTACAGTTTCTGTTACCTTGTCGAATGATTGTGGAACAACAACAGAAACAACCTCAATTACAATTATTGATTACACAGGAGTTGGTGAAAATACAATCGAAGGATTGGAAGTTTACCCAAATCCTTCTTCATCGGTAGTAAACATGTCTATTCCGAATGCAGAGAACAGCGAATTCCGTGTGTTCAGTATTTCAGGAGCAGAGGTTGTAGGAACTACAGCATTCAATTCAAACACTAAAGTAGATGTTTCAGCCTGGGAAAGTGGCGTATACTTCCTTACTGTTACAAATGGTGGAATAACAACAACACAAAAAGTAGTAGTAGAATAGTTTAGTAGTGTTTCTATTTTACACGAGCCCCGATCCCGTACTTACGGAATCGGGGCTTTTTCTTTAATTCCATTTTGAAAATAAAACTAACTTTAGCTTATGACAGGCTTGAAAAATTGGGTAAAATACCATTTCAGTAAACGAATTCATCGCGATAAACTGCATCCATCTGTTGGAATCCAGCAGCGTTCACTCGTGGTTCAATATATTCAGGCCAAAGCTTCCGGTACACTTCCCCCGTTTGGTTCAACAGGCTTCAAGGTTTTCTCTCAGTTCGAAGAAGATGGATTACTTCTTTATTTGTTCAGCCTGATAGGAGAGGGAAGTAAGACTTTTATAGAGATTGGTGCCAACGATGGTATTAACAGCAATTGTTCGAATCTGGCAATTCATTTTGGCTGGTCAGGATTATTCTTTGAAGGAGATGAACGACTGATCAAACGCGGACGGAAATTCTATGCAAAAACACCAACACCGTATCATCCCAAACCGAAATATGTTCAGGCAATCATTAAGGCAGAAAATATCAATGAGCTGATTGAGCAGAACGGATTGAAGGGAGACATTGAATTGCTTTCCATTGATATAGACGGCAATGATTATTGGGTTTGGAACGCGCTTACTGTGGTGAAACCGAAAGTGGTGATTATCGAAACGCATACGGAATTTGGAACGGAAAACATCGTTGTTCCTTATGACCCGAATTATATGTATCCCGGAAAGCATCCTGTTTACCATGGCGCGAGTGTCATCGCCATGAATAAGCTTGCGCAGAGAAAAGGCTATCGCCTGGTTGGTGCGAATGATTTGGGAATCAACCAAATCTACATTCGTGAAGATCTATTGGTAAACGAAGTTCCTACCGTTACACCTGAATCTACACTTTGGCACCCTATCGCTAAAAAAGGCCACGAAAAATTCCATGAAATAAAAGATTGGGAATATCTGGAAGGATAGAATTATCAGGAGTATTTCTTCTCATTTGGCACGCAGATTCACGGATTTCGCAGATGGAAGATTTTTGGAAGTCTTGTGATAAACAAATCTGCGTATATCTGCGTCATCCGCGTGCAGTTTTAATTCTTGTTCGTCAAATACAAATAGATCGGTAAATGGTCTGAATAGCCACCATGATAAAAATCGCCGCTGTAGCTTGAATTCGGGATCTTGTCACCGTTATCAAATGTGTGCATCAGACGTTCGTCGCGCAAAATGAAGGCATTGTTCTTCACCACTTCCAAACCGCTTTTTCCCTGCAATAATCCCTGCGAAACAATGAACTGGTCAAATACTTCCCATTTCTCATCCCGCACATGAGTTCCTTCACCGCGATTATGTTCCTCAATAAGCAGGTTAATCAGATCTCCCGGGATTTGTTCGTGCTGACCTTTTGCACGAAGTATTTTATGGATACTATGATTGACAGGCGTATCATTAAAGTCACCCATCACAATAATATTTGCGTGCGGATCCGAATGCAGGATTTCGTCAATTTCTCTTCTGAGGATTTTCGCCGTTCCCGTTCTTCTGCTTTCAGATTCTTCAATACCTTCTCGTCTTGATGGCCAATGATTGACAAAAAAATGGACATGGTGACCATTGTTCAATTTCGCCTGAACATGAAGAATGTCACGGGTTCTGAAAAACGGTTCATCATCCAGCTGGATTACAATTTTTGTTTCCAATTCTACAGTAAGCAGCTCCGGATTATACAGAAAACCGCAGTCAATTCCTCGTCTGTCTTCAGAATCAAAATGTACAATCTTCAGTTGATAGTTTTTGAGTACAGAAGTGTTGATCAACGCTTCAAGTACGTATCTGTTTTCGATCTCAGCAAGACCAATTGCCATGGGAATTTTTGTACCGAAGAAGGTAAGTGCCTGGCTGAGGTTTTCAAGTTTTTCCCGGAAACGTTCGGTATCCCACAATTTTTCTCCTTCAGGAGTAAATTCTTCATCACCATAAACATGAGGATCATCAAAGGTGTCAAATAGATTTTCAACGTTGTAGAAAAGTACCGGGTGTTGGGATAACTCAGACATAAATAGAATTGTTAGGGCAATTTACGGAATTTTAATGTTTTTTAGAACAGCCGGTTACTCATCCTTTTAATTGATTTGACCTAACTTTACTTTCTGAATTTGTCAGAAATGAAAAATAAAGCTGTTGTACTTTGGTCGGGTGGTAAAGATTGTAATCTTGCCCTGTTACTTGCGAAAGAGAAGGGTTTCGAAATAACTGCTCTGGTCACTTTTCATTCAGCCGCTACAGAATTTCGGGCGCATCCGAAAGAATGGATGGAATTACAGGCAAAATCACTCGGGATTCCGCATTTGTTCCTGGAAATTAAGGAACCCTTTACCGAAAATTATGAGGCTCAGTTATCAAAATTGAGAAGTCAGCTCGATGTAAATACCGTTGTTTCGGGAGATATTTCTGAAGTTCACGGTAACTCAAACTGGATTTCGGAACGGGCCCTGGCAGTTGGAATGGAAGTATTTCTTCCGCTCTGGCACGCGCATAGAAAAGAAGTACTTCAACAATTACTGGATGCGAAATTTGAAGTGATGCTGACAATGGTGAAAGCACCGTGGTTCGACGGACAATTTGTCGGCAGAGAGATCAATCCCGCCTTAATCAGTGAGTTTGAAAAGCTTCAAATTGAAAAGAACCTGGACATTTGTGGAGAGAATGGGGAATACCATACAATGGTGGTAAACGGACCGGGATATCGTTCGCCAATCACTGTTTCAGATGCGAACATAATTCAGTTTGAAGAAATGTATCATTTTAACGATCTTCAACTTAAGCTTAATGCGGATTTTGAAACCCCTGTCCTTGAAAAACACAAGCTTTGCGTGACTTGTGGCATCCCTTTTTCATGCTATACCCACGGCTGCTGGTGCTCAGAACTACCTATGATTATGCCCATGGAAAACATTACGGATTGTTTGTGCCCAACTTGTCTGAAAGCTGAAATCAATAAGAAACTGGTAGAGAACAACCACGAGCCATTAGTTTAAAAAGATTCAACCTTAAACTTTTGGATCTGTTGGACTCTTTGAACAATTGAACAAATACGGGAATACTAGAAGACCAAATGTATGAAACCCTGTTTCACTATGTCTTTGTGATCACTTCCTTTGGGATAATAAATATAGAAGTAAACACCTTCGCTTAAGCCTTCACCGCTCCAGGTATTTTGATATGGTGCAGCGTGGAAGATTTGTTGTCCCCAGCGGTTTATAATGAAAATCTCATTCTCCAATTGAGAGAAGACGTCATCGAAATAGAAATAGTCGTTCACACCATCACCGTTCGGAGTAACGACGTTCGGCAACGGTCCTCCGCAATCAACAGTTTCAACGAAAAGCGTATCGTAATAGACACAACCGGATTGCGAAGTGATCTGGAGAACAAAATCCTGGTTCCCGGTTATCGGAAGTTCATTGGTATTCCCTAAACCAAGCCAGGTATAGCTATTAGTGTCATTCGGGAAATAGAACGTATAAATGTCGTTCAAACAAAAAATAGTATCAGGTAGCAGGTTGAGATTAGGAGGGAGGATTGCATTCACAGTAATAACATGGGTGTATTCACAACCCAAACTGTCCCAGGTATGGATAATGTGCATGCCTGAATTCTCCTGGGTCAGTACAAAATCCAATTGGTTCGAAGTGAAATCTCCGAAAGGGGTTTCCCAATGTAAACTATCCGAATTCGTGGTAATCACAATATTTCCCGGTGTGTCTTCACAATAAGTGTCGAAATTAATTTGCGCTGAAAATTGCCGGTCTGAACCGTGAACAACGATCGTTGCCACATTTGTCGGACAAGCATTCTGATCGAATCCAACGACATTCACCATCGGGTAAGTGGTTGCTCCGTCAAACGTTACTTCAAAATCTTCTTCGGTCTGGAATGGTGTCGACCATTGAACAGAATCCAGGTTATTGTTCAGTACACTTACCAGTTGATCTTCATCTGCACAAAGTTTCAAGGTGTCTTCCGAAAGCGATAATTGCGTTTGCGGATAAAGCAGAACAACATCCTGTACGGTTTGCGTGTAACAGGAATTGGCTACGGTTACAGAAATGTTATTCTCGTTTTCCAAAGTTGAATATGGGAAGGAGATCGGGTTCATATTTCCCACAAAATCAGTTCCGCTATACCATTCAATAGTGGAGCTGTCCGGAACGCCATTCACGTAAAACACGCCGTCTTCACCGTAACAAAGTGAGAGATCACCAAGAATGTCACCAATGTCAAAAGTTCCGTCAATGATTACAACACTGTCTTCAATAGTAACGCCGCATTGTGTCAATTCAACAACATAAACTCCCGGAGAACTCACTATAAGGCTGTCGGCCGTTGATCCATTTTCCCAGAGAATATCAATGTTTCCCGAATGTGTTATGTGAATCGTTGCACTTTCGTTCGCGCATAAAACCGCATCAGGCTCAACTGTAAGTGTTGGGGTTGAATACTGGAATACTTCAAATGGGTTGGCCACCATTAAACAACCGTCTGCATCGGTTACATGACATTCGTACAATCCGATATCCTGCACGTATACGAATGAAAGTTCAGAGATCGTATCGCCGTTTTGATCTATCCAGACATATGTTGAATAGAAGTTCGGAACCGCCAATTGAATAGAATCTCCAGGACAAACAACGCCATCCGGAACATTTGTCGTGATCTCAGGTGGCATTTTTAATCCCAGGTATTGGTTGTACAAAATGTAAACACTACAACCTGTTATTGAGTCAACCAATGTTCCGCTATAGGTATACCAGCCCGGAGTATTGATCAGCAAACTGTCATAACCATTTGTCCAAATCGGAGTAGGTCCGCTCCAAATCAGGTCAGGATGTGGGTTTGCAGAAATCAGGTAATCCGAATCTCCGGGACAAAGCAACGTTGGACCGCTAACCATCGGGTTCCAACTCGGGTTCTGGTTAACCGTTATGTAAAACTGTTGCGATGTTGTATACCAAATCGTATCTACGCCACATAAATTGTCATACCCGACGATTACCGTCATTTCAACGGTGTACCAGCCCGATGTGGCGGGTGAAAATGCGGTAGCTGAAGTGTCAAAATTCGGTGTTGGAACTCCGTTGATCTCCCACATTACCGTGTCTATCGGAATTTGAATTTGCGGAGAATAATTGGCTGCCGTGTTTACGAAAAGATCAATTCCGTGAAATTCTACAGGAAAGCCCTGGCAAATTTCAACAGAATCACCTGTTGGAACGTCGGTTGCCATAACAATTCCGGGCGAAAGCGTATCGGGATCAAGTGCAAGATCCAAAACAAAAATGAATTCACCGTTCGCCATACAGTATTCGTTTTCCACATGAACACTGTATTGAATTCCTGTATCAATTACGTGCGGACCAACTCCGTTGTATGTTTGGTCGGGACCGATTAATTCAAGCACAGATCCGGGATCCAGCCCTGAAAACAGTAATGTGACACTTTCCGGATAACAATAATGATAATCCAGATAATCGGGGCCAGGTGCATTTACGTTAACGCCGTGATCATCGGTTAACAAAGGAAGGGCAGGGATTGGTTCCAGTATTCCGTGAATGGTATCCAGGTCGAATTCACAATCGTCTATGCGCTCAACACGCACCCAGTAATCACCTGTAGCGGAAATTGTACTAAATGGGGTGGTAGCTCCGTTGTACCACAAATGGTCATAAGACGGTCCGAAATGACTGTAAGTCAAAGGATCATAACTCAATTCAGCTGTTAAACAGAAATGAACGGTATCATTTTCAAGCGTAACATAATCAGGAATCTGGTTTGCCGTTATATGTCCTATGAGACTGTCATTGGCTGGTGGAGCAAAGAAATTGTATGCTCCATAAGTGGAGTTGACATGAGTTTCTAAAAACGAGTTCTTGCTCTGATCTCCCACAAGATAAATATGGTAAGGCTCCGCTCCGTAGAAAGGATTTAGGGTAAAATTATCACCCCCAAGTAAAGGAGTTGTTCCACTCTGGAAATTCAGATCCTGTATATAACTTCCGCAAATGGCAGGTTTGTCGTTCGGATAAGCGGAGATTCCTTTTCCTTCGTCATCCAGCTTTCCACCGAATTGCTTCACATATGTACGGGAACCATTGTTGCTGGCTTTGATGAGGTACGGATCTTTGAAGCCGACTGAATTGTACAAATATTCTGTTGAATCCTGAAGTTGAGACAGGTCGCATTTGAAATATCCGGTGATGTAAATGGAATTCGAAGGATCAATTGCCAATGTACGCGCTGATAGTTCGTTATCTGATCCTAAGGTGTTGTTCCAGATATATTGACCGGAAGCATTTGTTTTCACCCAGAAAATCTGCTTCTCATAGGGATTTTGAATATTGACACTACCACTTTGGTTCACATAAGTCATGTTACCAAGGAAATCACCGATAACGATAGACTCATTGTCGGAATTCAGTTCGATATCGTAAGGAACTACCATTCCCGCTTTAAACTGGTTGAAGAACTGGAATTGCCCGGCAGGATTCAATTTTGCAAGGTAGCCAATATTGAAACCGTTGTTGTTGATCGTGTTCCCGGCAAAAACGAGGGTGTCGGAGAACTGTCCGGTAAGATAGATGTTGTTGGTATTATCAACATCAACTGAAAGGCCGCGATCGTCATAATCTGCGGTACCGGTTACTGTCCAAAGCGGAGTTCCGGAACTATCGTATTTCAAAACAAAAATGTCGAAACTGGGATTTCCTGATCCGGGATTGATTGTACTTACCAGGTTGGAACTTCCAATAGTAGAATTTCCCTGGTATTCTCCCGTAATAATGACATTGTTCTGAGCATCAATTGCCAGTTTGAATGCATTTTCAATTCCGGAACCACCTTCTTTTCTTGCCCAAAGAATGTTTCCGCTGGGATCCATTTTTACAATGAAAATGTCTTTTGAACTTGCTGAAGAAGTGAGTGTCGTACTTCCAAACGTGATGCTCCCGAAAAAGGAACCGCAAACGACAATATTTTGATCCGGACCAATAGCTACATCAACAGCTCTGTCGTCTTGTGAACCTCCATATTGACGAATCCACGTAACATTTCCTGTAACGTCGTATTTTGCGATGTAAGCATCATTACTACCGTTTGTACCGTTAAAACCCAATACCGGACCGAAAGACGTTTGTCCTGAAAAGAAACCGGCTACATAATGCGAACCTGTGTTAGTGGTTTCGATATCCGCAGCTTCATTGGTAGTTTGACTAAACGTATTCGCTCCCCAGCCATTTTGAGCAAAAGAATGATTTGCTAAGAGGGAAGAAAAGAACAAGACACAGCAAACCACATTTCGTAATGTAGTGTAATACTGGATGAAAAAAAGCTTTAGTAATGTCAAAGCAACGTTCAGTTTTGTCCTTTCTCTAAAAGTAAGGAGAATTCAAAAAAACAAACGTGCAAATGAACATCGGAGTTGCTTGTGTATTTAAAATCCACGAATCTCAAACAAAGTGTAAGGAAATGCTTGTTTTTTGTTTGCTTTACAACTATCGGATAAGCGTTATGAATCCCTGGCGATAATTCCCTGGTTCATCTTGCTCGCCTCGTAAACTTTATTGCCGTACCATTGAATCACCAGGTGATTATGGAATTGTGAAAGTACATTACTTAATTCCTTTATTCAGAAACGATTGAAATTCCTCAACTGAAAAGGTGTTTCCCTGTTTCGCAATGAGCTTTCCCTGAGGGTTTACAATATAGAACATCGGCTGAACAATTTCTTTGAATCGGTCTTTCTGGAGCTGCATATTCACTTCCCCGATATTTCCTTTTCCTCCGGGATGTGGCTGCTTGTCATCAACATAGGCTGAATAATAAACAAAATTTTTGCTGATCATTTTTTTGATCCCTCCGTAAATAAGAATGTTGTCTTCCAGTCTTCTGCTGTCAACACTCAGCCAACCTGTAAAATAGAACAGGCAGTTTTTTCCTTTTTTCTTCGCTTCCTGAAGCGCCTTACCGTAATCTTCCAGAAATGGAAATTCTAATGCTTTCTTCGTTTTTTGGCCAATAGATCCTTCTGATTCCATATTTGGAACGCACGAGCTAATAGTAAGCACTGGAATAAGAATAAAAAGCAGGGCAGTAGTTTTCATAACTTGAAATTACAAAAAAAACCAAGGAAGAATATCAGCGTAGCCAACATGTATTGTTCTTGACTTTCCCTTTTTGATCGCCCACTTATTTTATTAATTAACAATTACTTACACTTTTATTAACAACGAACGAAAAAAAGGTCGTACCTTTGCGCCAAATTTTAGATTTATTTTATGACCTTTAAAGAACTCGGGTTACGAGTTGAGGTTCTGCAGTCGATAGAAGCACTGGGTTTTGCAGAACCAACTCCGATCCAACAAAGTGCCATTCCGCACTTGTTACAATTAGAAAGCGATTTTGTCGGACTCGCTCAAACAGGAACTGGGAAAACTGCCGCATTCGGCCTACCACTGGTACACAAAGTTACCGACCGTCCTACTCAAACACAAGGATTAGTCATCGCTCCAACGCGTGAATTGTGTTTACAAATCTCAAAAGACTTAGAAGCATTTGCTCAGTTTGATCATCAGATTAAAGTTGTAGCCGTTTACGGTGGAACTGATATTCGTCGTCAGATGAGTGATATTAAGCGTGGTGCAACTATCGTTGTAGCTACTCCGGGTCGTTTGGTTGATTTGATCAATCGTAAAGCAATCAACCTTCAAACAGTTGAAACGGTTGTGCTTGACGAAGCAGACGAAATGTTGAACATGGGCTTCAAAGAAGACATCGACGCCATTTTGAATGTTACTCCGGATACCAAAAATGTTTGGTTGTTTTCAGCTACAATGCCAAAAGAAGTTGCGGCTATTGCTAAAAATTATATGACTGACCCATTGGAAGTTGCCATGGGACACAAAAATCAAAGTAACGAAAACATCGAGCACATTTACTATTCAGTAAAAGAGCGCGATCGTTATGATGCATTGAAACGTTTGATCGATGCTAGTCCCGAAATCTTCGGATTGGTATTCTGTCGTACACGTAATGAAACGGCTACCGTTGCTGAGAAATTGGCTAAAGACGGATACAGCGCTGAACCTTTGCACGGAGATCTTTCCCAGGCAATGCGTGATCGTGTAATGGACCGTTTCCGTGAGCGTTCAATTCAGTTATTGGTTGCAACTGACGTTGCTGCCCGTGGAATTGACGTTGACAACATCACACACGTAATCAATTACAATCTTCCTGATGATATCGAGAATTACACGCACCGTTCAGGTCGTACAGCTCGTGCAGGTCGTCAAGGAAAATCATTGGTGTTGATTAACGCACGTGAGAACTACAAGATCAGAGCTATCGAGAAGCAGATTCGTACAACGTTTACACCTGCTTTGATTCCTTCAGCACAAGAAATTTGTGGAATTCAGTTGAATAAACTGATCGCAAAAGTGAAGGATACAGAAGTGAAAGAAAAAGACATCGAACCTTTCCTTGAAGGTATGATGACCGATTTCGCTGAAATGACGAAGGAAGAAATCATCAAGAAATTCGTTTCTGCTGAGTTCAACCGTTTTATCGAATACTACGATAGAGCTGGTGATTTGAATCTTTCAGCTTCTAAAGGAGAACGTGGAGAACGTAAGGAAAGAGGTGATCGTGAAGATCGTTTCGACCGTAAAGATCGTTTTGAACGTGGTGAAAGAAGCGAACGTGGATCAAGAGGTAGAACTGACGAGAACAGAACACGTTTCTTCGTTAGCCTTGGTAAACGTGACGGATTGAACCCTGGAGGTTTACTTCGCGTGATTTGTGATTCTACAGGTTTGAAGTCTGCATCTATCGGTAAAATTGATGTGATGCCTAACTTCTCTTTCTTTGAAGCTGATAAAACAGATGAAGGGTCTATCCTTTCTAAAGTAAACGGGGCTGATTACGAAGGACACGAAGTGAAAGTGGAGATTACTCAGAAGAAAGACGGTGGAAACCGAGGTGGAGGCGGAGAACGTCGTTCATTTGGTGGAGAGCGTAAATCTTTCGGAGGTGACCGTGATCGTAAGTTCTCAGGAAGCCGTGATGGTGGAAGAGACCGTGACAGAGGTGGAAGAAGTGATGACCGTAAAGGTGGATTCTCAGGATCAAAATCATCTTCTTACGGAAAACCTGAAGGTGGAAGTAGCCGCCGTTCTTCTTCTTCAACAGGAGGACACAGACGTTTTTCAGATAAATCATCAACTACGTTTAAAAATTATTAAGAAAGAATTGAAAATTGAAAGATTGGCACTTCGTCCACCCGAGGCGGATCGGTGACCAATCTTTTCAATTTTACATTATAAATTTTCAATTACAAAAATGGAGATTAGAAACATTGCAATTATTGCACACGTTGACCACGGTAAAACGACGTTGGTTGATAAAATGATTGAGGCAGGAAACGTAATTAACGAGCGTGATCGTCCTACAGGTGAGTTGATCATGGATAACAACGACCTGGAGCGTGAACGTGGAATTACTATCGTATCTAAAAACGTTTCCGTTTCTTACAAAGGAACAAAGATCAATATCATTGACACTCCCGGACACGCCGACTTTGGTGGTGAGGTAGAGCGTGTATTGAACATGGCTGACGGTGTTTGTTTGTTGGTGGATGCTTTTGAAGGTCCAATGCCGCAAACACGTTTCGTATTGCAAAAAGCGCTTTCAATGGGAATTAAGCCATTGTTGGTAATCAATAAAGTAGATAAGGATAACTGTACTCCTGACGAGGTTCATGAGAAAGTATTCGATTTGATGTTCGAATTGGATGCAAACGAAGAGCAGTTGGAATTCCCTACCATTTACGGTTCTGCTAAAAACGGTTGGATGTCTACGGACTGGAAACAACCAAAAACAGATATTTCTGATCTATTGGATCAAATTTTGGAATATTTCCCGCCGCGTAAAATCGAAGAAGGAAATACACAAATGTTAATCACGTCTTTGGATTTCTCTACATACGTTGGACGTATCGCTATCGGTCGTTTACACCGTGGAGCATTGAAAGAAAACCAACCAATTGTTTTGGCAAAACGCGATGGTTCTCAGGAGAAGCACCGTGTGAAAGAATTGTTCGTTTTTGATGGAACTGAGCGTAGAAAAGTAGAATCAGTTGATGCTGGTGACATTTGTGCGGTAACTGGAATCGAAGGATTCGAGATTGGTGATGTTATTTGTGACGTTGAAAATCCGGAACCATTGGCTTCTATTTCTATCGATGAGCCAACAATGAACATGTTGTTCTCTATCAACGATTCGCCGTTCTTCGGGAAAGAAGGGAAGAAAGTAACTTCTCGTCACATTTCTGAGCGTTTGACAAAAGAATTGGAGAAAAACCTTGCAATGCGTGTTTCTGAAACGGATAAAGCAGACAAATGGATCGTTGCCGGTCGTGGAGTATTGCACTTGTCGGTTTTGATCGAAACAATGCGTCGTGAAGGATATGAATTACAAGTTGGTCAGCCACAGGTAATTATCAAAGAAATCGACGGTCAAAAATGTGAGCCGGTTGAGGAATTGACTATCGACTTACCGGAAGAATTTTCCGGAACAGCGGTTGAAGCAGTTACAAAACGTAAAGGAGAGATGACGAATATGGAGCCGAAAGGAGCCCGTATGGTGATCCAGTTCCAGATTCCTTCCCGTGGAATTATCGGTTTGCGTAATTACTTGTTGACACAAACTGCAGGTGAAGCAATTATGACTCACCGTTTCCTGGAGTACCAACCGTACAAAGGTGAAATTCCCGGACGTCAGAATGGTTCATTGATCTCATTGGAATTGGGAACATCTATTCCTTTCTCTATGAACAACTTGCAGGATCGCGGTAAATTCTTCATTTTCCCGAACGAAAATATCTACGAAGGACAAGTAATCGGTGAGAACTCTCGTGCAGGTGACTTGTGTGTGAACGTAACGAAAACGAAAAAGTTGACGAACATGCGTTCATCAGGAGCAGACGACAAAGTACGTTTGGCACCGCCGAAAGTATTTTCTTTGGAAGAATGTTTAGAGTACATCCAATCTGATGAGTACGTTGAGGTGACACCGGAGAACTTACGTATCCGTAAAATCTTGTTGAAAGAAACAGATCGTAAGCGTTCAAGCAAATAATTGATCTTAGAAGTCGCTGTTAATTTCTCTCTTGAGGAAGGATTAAGGAGGGTGACTTACAGATAATAATTAGAAAAAAGCGATTTATCTTAGGGTGGATCGCTTTTTCTTTTACAACAAACAAGAACATGATAGAATCAAAATTTATTGTAGATATTATTCAGGCAACAATTGCCGGTGAAAAATACGAAGAGCAGATTGCAAATCAGGTACAGCATTTAGAAGAAGTAGAGTACGAGCATATGGATACCGGGCTTATTTTATTCTTAGATCCTCTTTCAGATATAAAACCGTTGACAGATCAACAGCTTCATGAAACGTTTGGAGAAGCAGATCATGAATTGATGAAGCTTGAGTTGATTGAAGAAACGTTCAAGATTCACGCAGATGTGTCGGTTCATTTTACAAATGGAATTATTGATCGTATCGAAATTTGGAATAAATCGGGGGATTATCCTGAACACGATTTGGAGAGTTGGGAGCTGAAGCGAATTGGCGCTGAGAATCAATAATAAGTTTCCAGGTTATCAGGAAAGATCTAAAATGGGCCTCACTTGATCATTAATTCAATCAGTAATAATTGAAGAGGGGAGCGTTGTCTCCGCTCTTTTTATTGTTTTTTTTTTGGCTATTTTAGCTTTACACAACGAATCTGCGTCAATAGATTGTTTGTTGTAATAAGGCAGATTTCTAGCGTTTATTTGAGCAAAGTTTGTAACTATCATCAAAAATGGAAATAGGACTGTATACTGTTGCGGTAAGTTTTTTAACTCTTGGCTTTACAATTTATCAATATAATGATACTAAAAAGCGTGAGCAAAACTTGAAAGAGTTTGAGAATTATCATAAACTGATCAAAGAACTTGTTCAACCGGACGAGAGCAATGCAATGTATATTGACAGGCAAACTGCGATTATTTATGAACTAAGGCATTTCAAGCGATATTATGATTTTTCATATAGAACTCTAATTGGATTGCATGAGAAGTGGAATAAAGTTCCTGACCAATTTCCAAGACTTATTGAGGAAATTAATTTGTCTATCGAGTTTCTAAAAAATAAAATTTAATCTAACACAGTTCATACTCAAAAATCTGGGGTATCAAATACAGTTTTTGGGTAAAAGTCTTGACCTTCGTGTAATCACAAACTTTATTGCCAATTCTATGAAAGAAACACTTAACGACTTCGAAGTAACAGACAGACAAACTTTCATTAAGTTTCTTGAATTATTACGCTCGGATTTCTTGGACAATCCTGAAAGTTGGGAAAATAAAACATTGCCTGACTTTTTAGAAGCGTTAAGGACATATACTCTAGACATTCAAGGTTATTACGACAATATGAAACTGAACATAAATGCTGACAAACCAGACTGGGTAACATTTGCCGACATTTTTAAAGGAGCCAAAATTTATGAGTAACGCTAAAACTCCAGCATATAGACTTCGCTTCTTTTTCGATTACGGCTCTGGAGGTTGTCTTTGGTGTGACAATGAGGCTGCGTATGAGAAATATGATGTTGGAACTTTGGACGCAGAAAGCTATGACGGAAATGGAAATATTTGTCAAGAGGCAAGAATTAAATTACCGGATTCAACCAAGAAAAGAGTAGTGGCATTAGACAAATTGTACAGTGAAAGCTTGAATTGGGAAGACCCTGCAGGAGATTCATTGTGGAACAAATCTCAATGGAATGCATTCTATTTACAGGCAAGAGAATTGCATAAAGAGATTTCCACCATCCTTGGCAACGACTTTGAAATTATATATAAGCAGGAATAGAAAAAGTGGCACCCCGATTTTGATTCGAACCTTAAAATTGAAATGAAAATATGGCGATATATTCTCAAAACCTTATTGTAATTTCGCATTGAATTGACAGAATTAGTCATCTACAATTGATCAAGACAAATCCATTGAGCCCTTTCAAACGACAAATCCATTTTACGGTATTGATAAAAAGAAAAGTATTGATTGGCCTTATCCTGTGCGTTTATTTGTGCTTTGTTGTTATTGTTCTTCAGCCTTTTGATACGAGCCAATTTGAAGCGGAATATAAAACAGCACTTCTTGCCGGTTATGGTATGCTGACTTTTCTTGTATTTGTGATTCATAGTAGTTTGGAGAATCTGCGGTATTTTAAGAAGGGAAAAGTGTGGACTGTATCTCAGGAAGTTATTTCCTTACTTCTTTTTTGTTGGTTTTGTGGAACTGTGCTCTATTGCTATAATAGATCGATCGTAAATAATGGATTGGAATATACTCTCGGAACTTATTTGAGGTTCCTCGGCATCACTATCACTTGTATGATTCCGGTTATTGTTCCGCCTATGTTTTATTTAAGACAAAAATTAGGTGAACGCATTCTTCCACTTGCTGAAAATTCAATTGTAATTGTCGGAGAAAACAAGAACGAGCTACTGCAATTGGAAAAAGAAGAACTACTGTTTATAAAAGCTGTTGAAAATTATGTGGAGATCACATTTGTTGATGAAAATAAAAACGTCATTTCGCTGACCTTCCGACAAACACTTTCCTCTATTTGTGAACAACTTCCTTTTTTAGAAAAATGCCACCGTTCTTACCTGGTAAATATGACGAATGTAAAAGAAGTATTGGGTAATTCTCAAAGCTCAAAAATTGTTTTTGCAGTCGGAGACAAGGAGATTCCACTTTCGAAAACCTATTATCGTCATATAAAAAACAGGGTGGTGTAGCTTCCGGTAAAAAAAGCCTATCCACTCGTCAAAAAAAGTAATCGTTTCATCACATTCCAGAAAACATCAACAGATTTACTACTTTCTTTGAGCATTCATTTTTATCGTTCAATGTTGAAAACTATACTATTTGTTTTACTAATTGCGCTATCTGTTAGCGGAAAGGTTCATTCTCAAAACATTTCTGCTCATGGAAAAATGCTAACCAAAGAGAAAGCCATGGAGGATTATGAAATTCTCTATTCATCTCTTGTCAATTATCACCCAGCGCCGTTCTTTTATTTACCCGAAAGTGATTTCACGGCGTTTTATGAAAGTCAAAAAATGTCCATCACCGACAGTTTGAGCGAAATGGAATTACTCTTCTTGTGCAGAAAACTGATTACGCAAATTAGTTGTGGACATACACAAGCTTTACCTTCAGAAAGTTGGTTTGAATCCATCAGAGGGAAAAACAATCAACTTCCCTTCGAAGTGAAAATCATTGAAGGTAGAATCTATATTGCCAGCACAACTGATGATTCACTTGATTTTCATGTAAACGATGAGCTGCTTAGTGTGAACAACAGGCCAATACAGGATATTATTGATGAACTGGTGGCGATGGAAACTGGTGATGGATTCACTAAAACGTTCAAAAATGCGCTTCTTGAGAAAAGATTCAGAATCTATTTGTTATTTCTTTCAGGAATCCCGCAAGCATATATAATCGGGTTCAGGAACAGTAAAGGAGAAATCAAACAAACAACCGTTTCTCCAACGAATAAACCCATCAATGTCATTCCTCAACCTGGTATTCCGGAGAATTTAAAAACGATTTTTGAAAACAATTGGAGTACTTTCGCTTTTGATACTGAGGCCAATCTTGGATATTTGAGGATCAAGAGTTTTCTGGAGAAGAAAGAATACAAGAAATACTACAAACAAGTATTCAAGTACCTTAAACAACATCCTGATGCGAAACTGATTCTTGATTTACGAGAGAATCCTGGTGGAGATTTCAGGCATGGAAATCGATTTCTGACCTATCTGTCTCAAGACAAGGTCGTTTTGAATTTCGAACGCCCTAAAATAGATCGAATTGAAAACGGACACGTCAAATTCAACTATTGGGATAAATTGGTGCAGTTTGCATTTGCGGTCAAACCACGTAGATATAAAGCGGAAGGACAAATCACTGAAACATTTGTTTATCGACCAAAAAGAAATCGATTCACGGGAAAACTGTATGTTATCACCAACGGAATTACCTTCTCTCAGGCAGCGTTAGTGTCTTCGCATTTGAAAGAAAATGGAGCTGTATTTTTGGGGCAGGAAACCGGAGGTGCAGAAATCGGTTGTAACGGAATGCTTACTTATAAGCTCGTTTTATTGAATTCAGGAATCAAAGTCGACATTCCGGCTTATCACGTAAAATCAAACTCCACTAAAGGTGAATTTGGATATGGCGTAAAACCAGATTTCCCAATAGCGTTGACAATGGATTCTACTATTGATCATACTTTAATCGAAGTGATAAGGATTGTGAATGAAGCTAAATGACAACACTTGGAAACAGTGTGCTGCTCTATGTCCTTATGGCCACGCTACCGGGTTACTGTAAAAACACACTATGCTTTTTCTATTAACAATTCATTACAAGTTTGGAAATAGAACCATACGAGAACTTGGAAGTACAATACATTTTCTCCTAAAATTTTAACTTTGTCGGGAATTGAGGTAAACCCGAAGTACAAAGCAGCCAGAATGAAAAAAGACACTACAGCAAACCCCACGATGACCTTTACCGGCGATTCAACGCCGGATAGCAAGATAAAAAGTGCCAGTTTATTGCCGATTCCGGAATCGCGTCTGGATTCTCAACTTTCGAGATTTCACCCGATCAGTGATGAAGGTGTTCCGTATCGCAATTTGGAAAGCCCTGAAACGAAACGTGAAAGCCTCCAGCGATTGATAGATAAATTGGATGTGAAACATAGTTTGCGTTATCAGCGTACGGTAGAAGACACGTATTGCAATGTGTATTCTTACGATTATTGTTACTTCGCACAGGTTTATCTTCCAACGGTTTGGTGGACAGACGAATCGATAGAACGAATTTTAGCCGGTGAAGATGTAGAACCGATTTTTGGTGAAACAGTCGGGTCAATTTATTCAAGTGCCATTCACGATTGGTTGGGCAAGTGGGGACCAAGTTTTGGTTGGAAAAAAATGACAGACCTGGATGAAATCCAGAAAAAAGTGAATGAAAACGGAGGCGTTGGAATTATTTGCGCCAAACGAAAAATTGTGGGACTTTCCGGACATATTGTTCCAATTGTTCCTGAAACACACTTCAAAAAAGCATACCGTGAAAACGGAGTAGTGAAATATCCATTGCAATCGCAAGCCGGAAAATTGAACTACAACTACTTTGCAAAAGCACGAAAAGATTGGTGGAACCATGAGCGTTATTCGTCTCACGTATTCTATTACCACGATTAATTATACACTACAGAAGCAACACAAAACATTAACTCGCAAAAAAGCAATTGAAATAAATGAAGGAAAATCAGAAACAAAAAATTTATTGGGGAATTGGATTAGAAAACGAAACCTACATGCAATTCGAAGAATCATTAATTGCTTCTGGCGCATTTATTCAGGAAAATATTGGCTGCGAACGCTATAGTATCGACTATAGAAAGTGTTATAAAGAAGAAAGTTTCACACTTCCTGTGGCAACTGCTTTTGAAAGAAATAAAGAATACAAAGTGAGTAGAATGATCAACAGTCATTCGCTCGACAAGATAGATCTGAACTGGAAACACCGAACAATTGCGGGAACAGATCCTGTAGAAGATAACCCCGAGTTTTTGGGGAACTCCATTCTCGAGAACTTCCTTCAGGATCAACCATACAATATTTGGAGCATGTTCACGCAGAAAACCAACCCGATGGGTTCCGTGAATTTTGATGGTGATTCCATTGAATTTGTAACCAAATACTTCGAAAACAGAACGGTTGGCGATTCGTGTGATGAATTGGCTGCGACAAAAAAACTGTTCATCGATAAGATTAACGAATCGAAAGTTTTTAAAGAAAAATTGAGTTTTCCGGATTACAATATCGGGTTCAATATGTTCATGTCGAACCAGGAAAAAATCGTTTTGTTCAATAACGGAACGTATCATTTTCACTTGACTTTGCCAACGCTTACAGAGAATAGCAGAATCATAGATTACGCCGATTTCGACGCGAAACATCAGAACGCGATATACTTGCTGCAATGGTTTGAGCCTCTGTTCATTGCTTCTCTGGGAAGCCCGGACATTATGCAGGTGATCAGCACAAAGTTTGGTTTAGACACGAAGTTTGCCGGTGGTTCTATGCGAAATGCTATGTCGAGATACACGGGAGTTGGAACCTTCCATAAATCCATGGCGAAAGGAAAGGTCCTCACTTATCCGGTTGAAGATTTTCGCAAGCTTCTGAAGTTTTCCAAAGAGGAAAATATTTGGTGGCGCGATCAGGTTGCTAAAGATTTCGATTACGAATTACTTTCTGATGTTGGCCTTGATTTCAACCAACAGAAAATGTATCAAAGCGGTTTCGAATTCAGAAGTTTCGATGAATTCCCTGCAAGTTATCTGCCTAAGGTTCTTCATGCGATAATCCTTATTTGTGAACATTCATTGAACCTCCCAAATGTCACTTGGGGACACGATACCATTGTTTGGAATAACCTTGTTTTCAAAGCACTGAAATACGGTTATTTGGCAGAGATCACAAAAGAAGAAAAGTCGGAAGTACTTGATTTGTTGAAACTGCCAAACCATCAATCCGAATTCGATTCAATTGTAAAGTTGGACGAATTTTTCTTTAAGATTATGGCTGTATTACACGACACTTACAAGGATGAAAACGTGTGTGTAGACGCTATGTACGGTGAAAAAACAACTGTTGCCCCAAGCTGGGATAACTTCAATAAATACCAGGTAGAACAGCATTTGAAACAGTTGGAAGCTTGCGGATAGTTCTTGTGAGATAAACCTCGAGATGTTATTAGAACGTGCTGCCGGTAACCTCGAATATGTAAAGGAAATGATCGAGCTGTTTTGCCAGGAAATGCCTGGTTATCTTACTGAAATGGACGAGGCATTATCTAAGGATGATCAGGAAACAGTAAAACGCCTTGCACACAAAATGTATAGTCCGGCAGCGTTGTTCGGAGCTGCTAATCTATGCTCAGCACTAAGAGAAATGGAGACGAAAGCTGATTTGAGTACTGAAGATTTGAAGGAACTTGTTCAGCGGGTAAATCAAAAATGCCAATCGGCGTTTGAGGAGTTGAAGAAAGAACTCACAAAGATTGATCTGTTGTTTACAGATAATTTGAATGGTAATCATTAGATAAAAAGTTGAAAACTGAAGATTACTTCTATTTTTATTAAAAGAAACAACTCAAAACAACTATTATGGCACTGATTAATCCGCATATTAACTTCAATGGGAACGCTGAAGAAGCATTCACTTTTTACAAATCGGTATTTGGTGGAGAGTTTTCTGCTGTTGTACGTTTTAAAGACCTGCCGGCCGGTGGATTTCCGATTGGGGAAGATGAGATGGACAATATTATGCATATTGCTTTGCCGATAGGTCAGAACGCTTTAATAGGAAATGACGTTCCGAAAATGATGGGTCGGGTAGACGAAAACGAGAACAGGTCGAAAATCTCGGTTAGTGCCGCTAGTCTTGAAGAAGCAAACAAATTATTCAGCGGACTTTCGGCAGGAGGAACTGTTGAAGTACCTCCAGGCGATGATCCTGCGGATGCTTATTTTGGGATGTTCAGAGACAAGTACGGCATTGAATGGATGGTTGATTATAGTCCGAAAGACAAGACTAGAAGTTAAAAACGAAAATAGAGTAAACGAACTCAATTCAAAGCGGGACTTAGGTTCCGCTTTTTTATTTTCTGACCAGCCATAGAAAAATGGTAACTTGGTCAGTAGGTAATGAATATATTTTGAAATGAAATTTTCGTCAAGAGCAGAACATATTCTGAAGCAGATTACAAGTAAAACAAAGCTTGGTGATTTAAGAATAATAGCAAAAGAGATTAAGAAGGATCATGATTTGGCTATGGAACTGTGGGCAACAGGAGAATTTTTGCCGAGACAGCTTGCCATTTTAATCATGGACAATAAAGCGCTTTCACAGGAACTGCTTGATAAGTTCGACAAGGATATGCAGACCCATTCGTATGATGAACGAAATCAATTGATCGATTGGTTATTGGGAAATCAGCTGACCAAAGACCAGAAAACAATTGCATTGATTGAATCATGGCGGAATAGCTCTTCTTCTCTTCAAAGGCGCGTTTTCTGGTATTACCAGGGACGATTGAGATGGATGGGGAAAATTCCTCCCGGCGATACTGCTGAGTTACTTGAAACAATAGAAGACCAGATAATGAAAGAGGAGCCTGAAGTTCAATGGGCAATGAATTTCACCGCCGGGTGGATTGGAGTATTTGATGAAAAATACCGCGCACGTTGTATTTCACTTGGTGAGAAAACCGGGCTTTATAAAGGTGATATGGTTTCAAAAGGATGTACACCTAGCTATTTGCCTGAATTTATTGCTATTGAGGCAGGAAAACGTAATAAATGATTGAAACAAATGAAAATTCATACAACAAACTATTTTGATACTTTCATAGAAGTTGCCGAGGATACCAAAGCGACAATTGGAACAATTCCGCCGGCTAAAGATAAGAAGACAGTGGCAGAACTCCAGTTTGAACTGATTGCCCGAAATCCGTATAAATACACTTCCGATGATGTCCTTTTCCAGGTATTTGTATCCCGGAATGACCTTACAGAATCTGAACTGAAAGAAGCAAGAGCGCAATTTTTCTCTAAAGGGCAACCTTGTTTACGAACTTCACCACTGACAAAAACATATGGTTTCGGAATCCATAACGACAATAATGGGAAAATAGCACTTTATGGAATGGAAACGGAAGACTATAAAAGGATTTTGGCTGACGCGGGAATCAAAAAAGTAAAAGCAATGAAATCGAGCAGGTGATAATTACAAATTCAGTTTCGATTTATCGTTTGGAAATGAATCACATAGGAGTTTTTTAGATTTTTTAAGTAAAATTTCTACGCTCAATGGCACGCCACTTGCTAGTTCAGGTGTATTAAAACCAAAAACAGAAGCAGATCAACCACGGCTGGTCACTTCGCATTAAAAAATTGATCATGAAAAAGGTATTATTAATGATGGTTCTTGTATCAGGAACATTATTCGGGCAGACAGACCAAACTTCAAAACCTTCCGTATCTGTAACTGGAAGCTCAAAAGCACTTGTTGTTCCTGATATGACTGAATTGAACATTCATCTTTCGTCAGTGAAAATGAATATGGCTGACGCAACCAAGGCTATCGGAGATCAAACCCAGCAATTCCTGAAAATCCTGAAGCAGCTCGGTTTCCAGGAAACAGAGGTGAGAACAACTAACTTTTCAGCCTGGAAAAATACCGTTTATCGTGAGAACGGGCCCATCGACAGCGGTTATGTGGTTTCACAGAACATGACAGTGAAATTTGCTTACAACCAGGCAACAATCCAAAAGATCGCAGCACGCTTTTCCGAATCAAAAGATCCGGTGAATTTTTCTATCAGTTTCTATTTGTCTGACAATCTACGTGAGAAAACCGAAGCAGAACTTCAGTCAAAAGCAGTTGCAGATGCACGTAAAAAAGCGTCAAACCTTACTTCGGCAGCGGGAGTTAAAATGACAGGGATCAAAGCGATCGTTTATGGTTCTGCAAATGAACCGGTCGATTTTTACTATAAAACACGAGCTTTCGGAAATGGTGAAATGGCTGATGGAGCAGGTTTACGATTCGCACCACAGGAAACAGAACTGAACGAATCGGTTACGGTGGTTTGGTTTATTGAGTAAACAGAAAAAAGTAGATAATTAAAAGCGGTTTGTTTAAGTACGAACCGCTTTTTTATTTTGATTCATTATCGCAAAACCTCTGATTGGTCTGATAATTGCAAATCGGAGACAACAATTAAAGGAAAACTTATGGAAACGATCTTAAAGCTAAGCGGTTTAACACTCGCGTTCATTTTGTTTACAATGATGTCCAATGCTCAGGCGGTATCTGATTATGATTCGGGTAAAAAAGAGATCAGTGTCAGGGATGGAAAAGTAGCAGATTACTCAAGCGGAAAAGTGGAATTAAAGTGCGACGACATGTACATCTGGGATTATCAAAGTGGCAAGCGTCTTTTCAAAGTACAGAACAACGCATTATTCGATTACAATTCCGGCAAAAAACTGTTTGTTCTCAACGATGTTTATATTTCAGAATTTTCATCGGGAAAAAGACGCTACAAAATTGGAAACGGGGCCATATCTGATTACACTTCGGGTAAGAAATTATACGCGATGCCCGGAACTCACAGCACTTGTGAAGTATTCATGATCCTTTACAAACTGAACCTTTTGAACCTATAAACTTTATCAAAAAATAACTTACTTTGATCTCTCATCAATTTAGTGATCAATAGTATGGAAATAGAACAACAAATCCGCGATTATATTGTTGGTCAGCCGGCAGCAAAACAAAGTGATCTTCAAACTTTGCATGAGCGTGTTCTTGAAATAAATCCCGGATGTAAATTGTGGTTCCTTGACGGTAAAAATGCAGAAGGAAAAATAGTTTCCAATCCGAATATCGGTTATGGAACGCAAATGATGAAATATGCCGATAGAAGTACAAGAGAATTTTACCAGGTTGGTTTAAGTGCAAATACTTCCGGAATTTCGGTTTACATCATGGGAATTGACGACAAAACTTACCTTGCGAAAAATTTTGGTGAAGCAATAGGGAAAGCAAGTGTTACCGGTTACTGTATCAAGTTTAAAGGATTGAAAGACATCCATCTTGAAGTGCTTGAAGCGGCAATACGATTTGGCTTTGAGCAGGAATCGTTGTAAATTACCCATATGGAAATGAAGGCATTTGGTTTGGTTACGGCAATTGCAATGGTGGTAACGCTTGCAGCTTTGGCCTTGGGTCTTTTTGGTGTTTTTCTGACAGGCCTTTATCCCGCATTTTGGATTTTGTTGTTCATCGCCATTATTCCTGTCGTTTCGAAGTTGTATGCCAAAAAACACACCGGCAAATCCAAAAACGTTTTCACAACAATTATGATTATCAATTTGGTTCTGATTCCTGTGGTATTATGGATGTCCTTCGTTATTCTGATCGACAGGGTGATTCCTAATTGTTAAGTTATGAAACACCATTCAAAACCTCTGAAAGACGGTGATTTCGGCACGGTAACCGGCGGAACACATAAAGGTAAATCAGGCGTGATCCGTGATATAAATACCAGTAAAACCGGGCATATAACGGTAACCGTTGTCCAGGAAAATGGTGTTCGTTTTAAAACTTTAGGGAGAAGCATTAAGGTTTCCGAATGACTTGCGTTTATCCTTAGCTCCCAAATTCTTGCAACTTATTCCATTTTTCGTATAACATTTTTGTTCACGTAAATCCTCATTTTAGCCAAAAGCATAAATGATGGAAAGCACGAACAATAAGAAGAAGACGATCACTATCGAAAGAACCTTTGATCTGCCGGTTGAAAAGGTTTGGAAAGCGTTCAGTGAGGAGGAATATTTGAAAAAGTGGTTTAGCCCGAAAGATTTTACAACTCCAAGTGCCAATGTTGATTTCCGCGTAGGCGGGAAATACCTCAATTCCATGAAAGGCCCGGATGGAAAAGAAACCTGGTCAACCGGTACGTATAAGGAAATCATTCACAACACGAAAATCGTTTATTCGGATAGTTTTTCGGACTCAAAAGGAAATGTGGTCTCCGCATCCTATTATAATATGCCCGGTGATTGGGACGATGCGTTAAAAGTGAGTGTGGAATTTGAAGAGGAAAATGGAAAGACCAAAATGACATTAACGCATGAAGGCCTGCCCGAAGAAGTGGCTGACGACTGTAAAGCCGGATGGCAGGAATGTTTGGATAAGATTGAACCGGCTTTGAAATAGTATAAGCAATGGGAGATACATTTATCGCTGAAACTTCGATCACGATTAATGCGGAAGCGTCCAGGGTTTGGGAAGCACTCACAACACCTTCTCTGATCAAAAAATACCTGATGGGAACAACCGTTGTTTCGGATTGGCGGAAAGGAAGTTCAATTTCATACTCCGGCGTATACGAGGGAAAGGAATATCAGGACAAAGGCGAAATCATAAAAATGGAACCCGGGAAGGTTTTTCAAAGTACTTATTGGAGTTCAATGTCGGGAAAGAAAGATGAACCGGAGAATTACAACCTGGTCACTTACCGGCTGTCTGAAGAGGACGGAAACACAGTCGTTCATTTGACACAGGACAATATAACTTCGGAAAAAGAAAAAGCCCATTCCGAAAAGAACTGGGAAATGGTGCTGAAGAAATTAAAAGAAGTGGTTGAAAATGAAACCGAATGAAATCAATTGTCAATATATCGTTTCTTTTTTTGGGGGTAATCGGTTTACTGTTTTCCTGCCGACAGAATAACACTCCGGTTGCAACAGGTGAAGATAAAATCATGCTCCCGGAATGGAAAAAACCTGCAAAGATCGGTTTCGAACTCGAAAATGCGAAGGAATGGTTACTTGACAGCACTCATACCAATCTGGAAAAAGAGATAGTTTATGCCATAAACCGTACCGATCTGGCAAATTTCCGTAAAATGGATTCCATCATTGTGCCTGTCGATTTGAGCGGAGATTTGGTTTATTATTTTCCTTTTCCGCTGGAAGTTCCGTATTTGCGCGAGATCAATAAAATGGTGCTGTTTTCCTATCCAACCCAAACATTTGCAGCTTATGAGAACGGTATTTTGATCAGAACCGGCCCTACAAATATGGGGCGGGAAAAAGACCAGACACCAACCGGATTGTTCTTTGCCAACTGGAAAGCTAAAAAGACCATCAGCACAGTTAACGACGAATGGGAATTGAAGTGGAATTTCAATATTCAGAATAAACAGGGAATTGGCTGGCATCAGTACGCCATGCCTGGTTATCCGGCTTCTCATTCGTGCCTTCGACTGAATGAAAGTGATGCAAAGTTCCTGTTTAACTGGGCCGACAAATGGATCCTCGAGGACAAGACAAAGGTTCTGGTGAACGGAACACCGGTTATCATTTTCGGAAGTTATGATTTCACCGGTGAAAAACCATGGATGCGCCTGCCTCGGGATGCCCATTCTCTTGATCTTTCGAAAGAAGAGGTAGAAGCTATAGCCGCGCCTTACAAAGAACAGATCCTTTCTGAGCAGAAAAAAAGGGAAGAACATAATGCGAATTGATAGCAGAAGCCAGGAGGGATTTCGGTATATTCGTAGACAATCTATTGATCTATGGACAAGGCAATTCAAGCATATAATATTCAGCAGGACGATAACTATTCGGTGATCTGCGATTTGCTCGCAAATGAGATTAGTCGCGGTTTACCTGAAGCGGAGGACAAAGTGTGGCACGCTCATCCCGTTTGGTTCCTTGACGGAAATCCTATTGTTGGATACAGCATTCAGAAACCGGGCTTACGATTGATGTTCTGGAGCGGTCGTGATTTCGATGAAGAAGGATTGCACATTCACGGTGAAAAATTCAAAGACGCATCCATTTTTTACAATGACCTTTCTGAGGTGAACCTTGAAGATTTACAGCGCTGGTTGAAAAAAGCCCGTGAAATTCAATGGGATTACAAAAACCTGGTGAAACGCAAAGGACAATTGGAGAGATTGAAATAGTTGAACGATTTATTCGTTAGCATGTAATTTCTTACCAAAAGAGACAAATGAAAGCAATTTTCAGCATCACGTTACTTATCACAGTAGTGTTAATCAGTTCATGGACAACTTCGAAATCCAAGCTTCCGAATGTAAGTACATGGGCCATTTTTATCGGAAAAAAAGAGATCCTGGCTTCATGGAACAAAAATGAAATGGGTGATACCGTTACAATTGAAAAAAGCAAGTTGAGTCTTACCGATGAGTTGCTTGCTCAACGCTTTTTATGTGGATATAGCGGAAGAGGTGGAACGACAACGCTCACTATCAAAAATTCAAATAATGAACAACTCGCTGAAGTAAAGAACAGCGATAATAAAATGATGTATTCAGCCTCGTTACCAATATGGAAGATTATGAATTCGAAAGTGAAAACCAATGATGTATTGAGCGTTTACCTGTCGATAAAAATGGAATCGGAAGAAACGGAATATCCTGTGTTACTCGGAAACCTGAAATTGAAATAATGATCCAACTAGAACGAACCAATTCCGACAATGTCGATTTCAGAAAGTTAGTAACGGAACTGGATAAAGACCTGGCCGTAAGAGATGGTGATGATCATGCATTCTATTCTCAATTCAATAAAATTGATACTATAAAACATGTTATAGTTGCCCGGATTGGTGATGACGTGGTTGGCTGTGGAGCAATTAAATCCTACGACGATTCTACGATGGAAGTGAAACGGATGTTCACAGATCCCTCATTCCGTGGAAAAGGAATTGCCGCAATCATTTTAAACGAACTGGAAAACTGGAGCAGGGAATTGAAGATGAAGAGGTGTATTCTGGAAACCGGAATTAAGCAGCATGAAGCCATTGCATTGTATAAAAAGTGTGATTATGTCATCATTCCGAATTACGGTCAATACGAAGGCGTTGAAAACAGTTTTTGCTTCGAAAAACAATTAATCTAAAGGAAGTTTTCCGTTTCTTAATGGTAACTTTGCAGCGCAACTAAAACAAGAAACCGAAATGAACAAAATTTACCTTGTCATTCTCCTCGGATTCATCATTTCCTGTTCAAACAAGAATAGAGAAGTCACCATTTTCTCCATACCAACAGCATCCACCCCTTCTAAATTAGAGGAAAACGGATTCACGATTTTTAGAGATCCTTTCGCGTCAGGAAGATACGATCATGATGCCGGAGAGGTGGAGTATTGCGGTCTTGATCTGGTTTATGCCAACGCATACGCATCATATGATGAAGACACAACAACAATCGAAAAGTACGTAATACGTATTGACAAGAAACCCTTTGAGAAAATGACCGGTCTGAAGGCAAAAGCATATAAATCAGTTGAAATTGAAGGGTTTGATTACAAAGTGGAAGAAGACAACTACCTGTCGTTGAAACTGACAAGGCTCGGAATATAAGTCATTAATATACAAGAGAACATGGAAGAACTTATGAAAACCTGGAAAACCTGTCGTGAAAAACACCTGGAATTCCTTGAAAATTATCCATTAGAACTGCTGAACCGTATTCCTGATGGTTTTAAAAACAACCTGATTTGGAATATCGGTCACATTATTGCCGCGCAGCAGGGCTTGGTTTACAAGCAATCAGAACTTCCCATGCGTATTCCGGAAGAAGTATATGAAAAGTACAGATCCGGCACTGTTCCGGATGGTAAAGCCACCGAAGAAGAGCGCCAGGAATTGAAGCATTTGTTGATCTCGGCGATAGAGCAGACGGAAAATGATTTGAGAAACGGGATTTTTCAGAAATACAATGAAAGAACAACCGGTACCGGTTTTCATCTAGCTAATCTCGAAGCTGCACTGATCTTCAATAATGTCCATGAAGGCATTCACCTGGGATACATGATGGCTATGCGTAAATCTTTGTAATGTTATCGGTTGAAGAATGAACAACGAAAATCTTTTAAAGCAAATTGCATTTATCAAGGAAATTGATAAACTGAAATACATACAGCGTAAAACCAAGTTGTTCAACAGTAACAGGTGCGAAAATGACGCGGAACATAGTTGGCACTTAGCAATGATGGCCGTCGTTTTGGCTGAACATTCAAATGTACCGGTTAATGTACTGAAAGTCATGAAAATGGTACTTATTCATGATATCGTTGAAATTGATGCCGGTGATACCTTTATGTATGATACAACAAAGAATCACATAAATACGGAAGAAGAACTTGTTGCCGCAAAACGTATTTTCGGGTTGTTGCCCAAAGAACAAGCAGAGGAATTTATTGCAATCTGGCAGGAATTTGAGGATGGAATCACCAACGAAGCGAAATTCGCAAAAGCCATGGACAGGTTGGAACCTTTGCTGCAAAATACTTCGAACAATGGCGGAACCTGGACAGAATTCAATGTGCCATACCATAAGGTTTATGATAAGAAAAAAGTGATCAAAGAAGGATCCGCGGTTATTTGGGAGTATGCCGAAAACCTCATAGAAGAAAGTGTGATTAAAGGAATTTTGAAGAAATGAGGCTTCTATAATTATATTTAGAGCGCAGATTAAATAAATATAAAACTATGAGCGACGATAAAACTCCGAAAGTGACAGGAATTGGCGGAATCTTCTTTTTCTCCGATGATTCGAAACAAACAAAAGACTGGTATGCAAAACATCTTGGACTTTCCCTGAACGAGTGGGGAGCAACTTTCGAATCCCGAAATATCAACAATCCGGATGAGGTGAATTCGATTCAATGGACTCCATTCAAAACCGGAAGTGAGTATTTTGCACCTTCAAAAAAAGAATACATGATCAACTACACCGTTCAGAATATTGAAGCGCTGGTTGAACAATTGCGAGCAGATGGTGTAACCATCCTGGACGAAATGGTTGAATACGATTTTGGTAAGTTCATCCATATCATGGATCCGGAAGGAACTAAGATAGAACTTTGGGAACCCAAATGGTAGAACTCCGAACAGACCGGCTTGTACTAAAAGAATTCTCTTTAACCAACCTGGAAAAGATTCATCAATTACATTCTCTGCCTGAAACGGACCGTTTCAATACCATGGGAATTCCGGCTTCAATTGAAGAAACGGGCAAAGTGCTGGAAAAATGGATGGAGGAAATAGTATCAAAACCGCGAAAGCGATATGTTTTCTGCATTTATAGTGAAAGCAACGATTTTGTTGGTCTCATTGGAATAAATATGGGAAAACCGGCTTACCGGAATGCAGAACTTTGGTATAAGATTCACCCGGAATTCTGGAACCGTGGTTTCGCGACCGAAGTAGTAAATCAAATTCTTCATTTTTGTTTTAATGTGTTGAAACTGCATCGGATAAGCGCAGGATGTGCAGTTGAAAATGTAGCTTCTATTCGCGTTCTGGAAAAATCCGGGATGAGAAAAGAAGGGCATTGCCGTAAGATTCTTCCTATTCGTGGCGAGTGGGTTGATAATTATGAATTTGCGATTTTGGAAGAGGATTTTCTGCAGAAAGGGTAATACGGGCAAGCTCAAATTGATATCTTTATTCTAAAATAATTTTATGTCAAAACAACACTTTTTCCTGAAACTAAATCCGCCACGACCATCTTTTATGATGGATATGTCTGATGAGGAAAAACAAATTATGCATTCACATGTTGGTTACTGGAATCAATTACTTGAAGAAGGAATTGCAATTGTTTTTGGTCCTGTGATGCACCCGAATGGTGGCCACGGTGTTGGAGTAGTGGCTGTAGATTCTGAAGAACAGCTAAAAGAAGTGATAGCGAAAGATCCGGCAAACGGATTGAATGTTTATGAGTTTTTCCCGATGCGCGCTGTTTATAAGGAGAATTGACTTGAATGAAGATCTTCATTATTAACGGAAGTGCCAGTGCCAATTCTTCTAACGAAAGGTTGATCGGAAAAATCATTTCGTTGTTTGGAGAAAACTTCAATATAACCGTGTTCAATGCGTTGAAATCATTACCGCATTTTGCCCCTGACCTTTCCGTTCAAAACACACCTTCAGCAATTCTTGATTTGCGAAAAAATATCGAACAGGCAGATGCCGTGATCATTTGTACGCCGGAATATGTTTTCAGTATTCCCAGCGGCTTGAAAAATGCGTTGGAATGGTGTGTCTCAACAACTGTTTTTACCGATAAACCGCTCGGAATTATCACGGCGTCGGCAAACGGAGAAAAAGGACACGAGGAGCTACAGTTGATCATGAACACACTTTCTGCCAGATTCTTTCCGGAAACGACTTTGCTGATCTCAGGAATTAAAGGAAAGGTAAATGCTGAAGGAGCCATTTCGGATGACAAACTAAAAGATGATTTAAAGGTTTTTGTGAGTTCATTTAAGGAAATGTTGCTATCTTGATTTGGTCAGATGTACTATGTATGGAAGCAGAATATCAAATAGCGGACTCACCGATTATAACGGCATTATCACCGGGAAAATATTGTATATCCATTCTTGGAGGCAAAAGCTTGATCCTGAATAATTTTCGTGTGCTGCTTGCGTATGCAGGCTCAAAAGATAAACTTCCGGTAAATGAATACAAATGGAAAACGCGAACTGCTGATGGTATTTGCTGTTTTCATTTTGAAATAGCAGAACACGCCGAATATGAAATGATTTTCCGGAATCCGGAAGAACTTGCGGTAAAAAAATCGCTGTTGCCCTTTATGCGGTTCTTTCAGTCAGACATTCCACTAAAGGAAATAAGAATAAGAGTGGAAAAACGCTGAATCATTGCTGAAATGGAAGAGCCGAAGTCATTAAAATTCTTTTGGAAAAGATCGTTAGATCAGATGGGCAGAATTAAGTAAACAATAGTGTAGTTATGAGTTTTTTGATGAATTTATTTAGATCGAAATCACAGAAATCGGGTTTGGTATTTATTGTAGAGGATAATAAAGTTTATGCTGAGACATTGAAAGCATTCTTAAGAGCCTCTGTTCCTGAAGTAAGAGAGATCAAAACTTTCCCTGTAGGTGAAACCTGTTTGCCTCAATTGCATAAGAATCCGGATTTGGTCATTATTGATTACTACCTGGATTCGAAATACTATGATGCAGAAACCGGGATAGAGATCGTGAAACAAATTCGCGCCGATTATCCTGAGATGAACATTTTGTTGCTTAGCTCTCAAAATGATGTTGATGTGGTTCTTGAGGCGATCAAGAAATACAACTGCAGTTATGTCAAAAAGGACGACAGGGCATTTGGGAACGTTTGTGATGTGGTGAAAGAAATTTATAAATAATTGCAGGATAGCTATGAAAAAAACAATACTTATCGCGGGTTTACTGATCGCTTCATTTGGTGCGGGGATTGGTGCAAATAGTTTGCTCGCTCAAAAAAACAACTTTATTTCAACCGTTAAAACGGATGTCAAACTTCCTGATTTGAAACTTGGTGCATTTTCCATGAGTTTGAGTGTGAAAGACCTGAAAACCTCGAAGGAATTTTACGAGAAACTCGGTTTCAAAACCTTTGGCGGGGCAATGGAACAGAATTACGTGATCATGAAGAACGGAAATGCATTGATAGGTTTGTTCCAGGGAATGTTTGAAGGAAATATGCTGACTTTCAACCCGGGTTGGGACGAGAATGCGAAGAACATGAAGAAATTCGACGATATCCGCAAGATCCAGAAATCGCTGAAAGAAAACGGGGTTACTTTAACATTGGAAGCAGACGAAAGTACAACGGGTCCGGCAAGTATTATGCTTAATGATCCGGATGGAAACGTGATTTTGCTGGATCAGCACAGGTAATTAATCGGCACGGAAGGCGATAGGTAAGATGTATTCGCATCTAACGGGTTCACCATTAACTTTGGCAGGAATCCAGTTAGGCATTTTCTTGATCATTTTTATTGCCTCCTTGTCGCATTCGGGGCAATCACGTAAAGGCTTTTTCATAGTAACATCTGAAATTCCGCCATTTTTTTCAATCACGAAGCGGACATAACACCTTCCCTCAATTCCTTCTTCACGGGCTAGTTCCGGGTATTTCAGGTTGTCCCTGATGAAAGCTTTCAGCGCTTCCATTCCGCCAGGGAATACAGGTTCTTCATCTACCTCGAAAGTTAAATACACTTTATCTACAATTGGTTTTTCAATCTCCGCAACCGGTTCTGGTAGAGGAGGATCATAAGGATCAAACCTTCTTTTCTCAGGTTTTGGCGGTATAACATTCTTGTTGCCATAGCAGTCAATCCCCGTAAAGCGCAAGGTATCGTTTCCTTCAAAAAGCCCATCGCTTCTGTAGTTTACTATGAAATTCACCGTATTATAAAGTTTTCCTTCAAAAGAAATTATCTTCGTTGTTTGCCCTAACGAACAGATCAGCCCGTTTGCTGTTGATTGGATATTGTCATAGATAGCCGGAATGATAATTTTCCCGCTTCTGTTGATCAGGCCTTTGTGACCATTTTCACTAAAAACAAAATATCCCTTTGGAATCCGGTTTCTGTCTCCCTGGGTGTGGTAAACATAACCCGTAGAAGTTAGTTGATCGTATTTGAAGGGAAGAATGGTTTTGTTCGTTAAATCCACCGCGCCTAATTTTCCTTCGGTAGTATAAGAAGCTGTTGCAAGACCTTCACGCTCGTTGAATTCAAGATTTTTGTAAATCGCCGGGATGATAAATTGTCCCGTGTTGTCAACTACTCCCTGGAGATATTCCTCGGGGTGAACGGGATCAACTTTCCAGAGAACTTTGTAATCGGCTCCGCTCATTGCCACAAAATATTCGCAGGGTAAGGTCCATTGTAATGTTTTCACGTTATAAAACCCTGTTTCCCGGTTTGAGATGTCTTTTGAGAACAGGTAGATCACATTGTTTTTGTCGTAAGTTGCAAAAGGTACGCTATTGAGGAACTTCGGCTCTTCAAGGGTTTTACCGTTCAAATCAAAAATTCCAATTAAGTTTTTACCGTTTTCGTTTCTTGCAACAATGAAGCAATTCGCATTCCTTGGTCGTTCTATGTTTTTATAAACCGGTTCCATCAGTTTTCGACCATTTGTATCCAATGCACCAACACCGGTTTCAGTAACAAAAGTGAGAAAATGTCCGTCTTTGTAGCTCAAATTTTTGTGTTCGCATGGAACTTTTAGTTCTCCTGAGAAATTGGCGTATCCGTAAAGTCCGTTTTGTTGAACAATAAAGCCGGCTTTAGGATCTTGAAACTGTAAAGGATCCACCGATTCGTAAACCGGTTCAATGACCATTTTTCCGTTGAGGGAAATTGCACCCTTTTTTCCATTCTTTTTAACCAGGATGCAGGCACTGCTTGTATATTGGCTTTGTTCTATTTCGTCCAGTTCAACCGGAAAGGTAATTGTTCCTGCCCGCGAAAGAATTCCTTCCTTTTCGTTTTTAGTAACAATGAAAAAGCATTGTGCACTTTTCAGAATTAAGGGTTCTATTCGGTTGTAAATAATAGGAGTAATCAATTTTCCCTGGTAATCACAAATACCGAAAAGATCATTTTTCCTTACCAGAAAAAAGAGGAAATTATCAATACCATCCATGCGCTGCACGTCATCATACTCCGCTTGAATAATGATCTTGTCCAGGTACTTGTAACCGTGCTTGCCATTAGCGTAAAACGTTCCCGAATATTTAGGCTTTTGTCCCACCGGATACGGGAGAGATGGTAGTTCTTCCATCATATCATCATCAGGATCCAGGTCATAATAATATTCGTAACGTGGTTCGACATAAAAACCGTAATGTTTCGCCAGATCGTCGTGACTCGCAAACTCTTTCCCGTTCAGGTCAAGATAAATCCAGGTTCCGTTTTTTACCACTTGCGCTGCCATCCCTTTTTTCGGTCCTGGAAGTGAATCGAAAGTTCCTATCAGCGAGTATTGCTTTTTCTTACAGAAATTGAGGAAAGCATCTCCGTTCACATGTCCCGTAAGATCAGGTGTGAAAGGTTGAGCGAGTAATGTACCCGAGAAAAAGACGAAGAATGCAGCAAGTAACAATTTCATGCTTCGAAAATAAACGTTTTGAAGTACCACTTTGATAATTAGTTGTTAAGCTTACCGATTATTGAGTGAAAGGTTCATCCAAACTTTCTTTACTAATAGTGTTACCAAAAGAACTTGGTTTACTTTTACGAGAACTAAACATTAGTTGAAAAACCAATTCGAATGTTCAGATCAGTTCTTCTTTTTTTAACGGTTGTTTTCTCCTCGTTCTCCTTCGCGCAAAGTGAGCCTCAGGAAATAGCACTTCCTTTAAATTCAAATTGGGTAAGTGTAGACTATTTAAATTGTTTAGAAACCAAGCTGCCATGCGAATGTGAAAAGAAAGGGGAGATCTTTTTGCTGGATCTTGATACTATCATGTCCAAATCCGTCAATTTTTATCATGGTGAATCTAACCAGGACTATGGAAGTGCTGAGTTAGAAGGTTTTGACCTCAATAATTACCATGTTGTTTTTCATCCTGCCACAAATATTGTTGATACGCTTGGTTTGATTTCTCTTTCAGATGATACATTGAATTATATGGTTAACGATAAGGAAACCAGGTTTGTCAAATTTGGAGAGTATTACTATCGCTCTTACCTGCAGGGGAATATCACCTGGATGAATGAACAGTTGAAAATCCGTGGTTATAGCGATTTGCAAACCATTTTGAAGACAAAATATCCACAATTTTTTTGCAATTGGGAATTGAGCGCTATCAACCTGATCTATGACGAAGGGAAGAACTGGATTTTGGAAATGGAAAATAACGAACTGGTGATCTATCGCTGGAAGAATCCACCGAAACAGAAGCGTACTGAGCTTAACATTAAGAAAAAAGAAATTGCGCGCTTGAAGTGGTGATAATAAAAACGATATAAATGATGAAACTCCTTTTGATACTTTCCCTGTTGGCGTATACTGTTCCGGATTATTGGATCAGAGATGTTGAGCGCAGGGTTGAATTGTTTGATGTTGAAAGTCACCTCATAAAAGAGAAAACCGATACTTCAGGCTTCGATTGTTTAATTGCCCGTAAGTACAAATCAGGGAATTTGGAAAAACTCCACCTGGCGGGAAAGTCTGAGGGAATTGATACCATTGATGTCAAATTTTATACAAAAGGAAAATTCATTTATGCTCAGCTCGAACTGGTAATTACAGGGTATTTGCAAAAAGGACAACCGGCTGAAGATCAGCCAGCCAATTACATAGAAGAAAGCAAGACTTATTATAAGAACAAGAAAGAAGGAATACTCTTAAACAGGATAATAGATTATGGCGAAAATGCCGACCTGGATTCTCTGAAATATGTACTTTCCACAATGAAATTTGATACTGTGATACTTACGGCTGAGCATTATCAAAGAACTGTAAACCGTTTTAAGAAATCGAAGAAAAGATTCTTGTGATTGTAAGCGTTTGATTTTTGCTTACATCTAACAAAAGATCTGCCTATTTTAGCAGGAATAATAAGACGCTCATGTCAATAACCATTGAACTTACAAAGAATGCCGAACTTCTTGCTGAATTGAACGAGCAGGTGCAGTCACTGCATTTTCAATGGTATCCTGAGCGTTTTAAAAAATACAACCGGGAAGGAGCAATCTCTTTTTTCAACGAAACACTTTCAAAACCAAATGTATCCGCTTTCATAGCAAAAGAAAACGACGCTATTTTGGGATATGTGCTTCTTTTTGAAATGGTGTATCCCGAAAATCCGTTCCAGTTTGAGCATCGCTGTTTACTGATCGATCAAATTTTGGTGCTGGAAAAAGCAAGGAAGAAAGGTCTTGGAGGCCAACTGATGAAAACTGCTTTCGATTTCGCAAAAGAAAAGAACCTGGAACAGGTTGAATTGAACCATTGGAGTTTGAATGACCAGGCGGCTTTATTCTTCCGGAAGTTCGGTTTTAATGTGAACAGGATGTTCCTCGGGAAAAGGCTTTGATACTTACCTTTATCGTTATTCGACATTTCAATGAAATCCGGATTATGAAATATGTGTTGACCTTTATTTTTCTCGTTGTCCTTAACAGCGCTTTTGCGCAAATCATTGTGATAAATAAAGACCACATTGTAATCAATGGCAACAGGTTGGATTCAACAAGTCTGATCGATGATTATATTGCAATTCTTGGAAAACCGGACAGAAAGTTCGAAGGAGCAAATAACATTTATACTTACGATGATTTGGGGATTTACATTTATGAAAATTATCATGACGGGAACAAGATCATCGAAGTGAGCATAGATTTCAGGAAAGACCGTGAGCTTGATTTTTCACCAAAGCATAAATTTAAAGGAATAATTCTTCTTTCGGAATACAATATGAAACTGAACAAGCACATAGGTGTCAGAAAAATGAAAAAGAAATGTGAGAAGCATCACAACAAATCACTGGAACTGGAATTCGGCGATTCTCAGTTTGAATACGGTTCTTTTCTATTTCTTTTCGAACATAATTTCTGGCTTACGAAAACGAAAAATTTCACAATAGATTTCGATTAGCTTTTTTGTTACTGCAATTCTATTGAAATTTGAACCTTGACGCTTTGAAGACATGAAAAGAAGTGAAATTGATTTGCCTGAATATTTTGATCGTTACATCCTGAAATGCGATGACGTAACGATTATCGAATCGCTTGAAGTTAGTTTGAAAGAACTTGAGAGTATTCCCCTGGAAAAATGGAAATCTTTGGGAGATGAAGTCTATGCTCCCGGAAAGTGGACGATAAAGGATATTTTACAACATGTAATTGACACGGAACGAGTGTTTGTTTTTCGTGCGCTTTCGTTTGCACGGGGAGACAGGAATGTACCTTCTATGGAAGAAGATGAATATGCAAAGCAGGCGCAGGCAAAGAACAGAACAATTGACGACTTGCTTGAAGAAGCCATTTTACTGCGAAAAAGTACGATTTTGATGTTCAATTCCTTCACTCCCGAAATGTTGTCTAAAACAGGAATGGGCTTTAAAGGTGAGTATTCAGTAGCGCATATCGGTTTCATGTTTTGTGGTCATCAGCGCTGGCATTTTGGCGTGATTGAAGAGCGTTATCTTCCGATGCTTGAGAAGTTCAATTAGAAAAAAGTTTAAAATATTGAACAGTTTAATCTCTTTAAACGTTGTGAAATGAGTTGGTTAATATTGGTAATTGCCGGATTGTTTGAAGTAGCCTTTGCTGCCTGTTTGGGAAAAGCTAAGGAAACCTCCGGAAATGAAATGTTTGTTTGGTACGGTGCTTTCCTCGTTTCATTGACCGTCAGCATGTTGTTGTTGATCAAAGCAACACAGGAACTTCCTATTGGCACTGCATATGCGGTTTGGACAGGAATAGGAGCGGTGGGAACAGCCATAGTCGGAATTTTAATTTTCAAAGATCCGGCAAGTTTCTGGCGTATCTTTTTCATGTTTACGTTGATCGGTTCCATAATTGGTTTGAAAGCCGTTTCGCATTAGGTTTACCTTTCAGCGCACAAGACATTTGATAGTATGAAAAATGTACTCGTTCTTTTCTTCATTTTAAGTTTTGCATATTCCAAAGCGCAGGACTCCACTTTAATAATTCCGGAAATTCCAACCGGAGTTGATAACAACACGTATTTTGTGATTGCGGATACCAATTATACATTGTATAGGCTGCCGGAGAGTTTTACAAAACCACAAGCCTGGGTCAAACAGGATGAAAGACGAGCGAATTCTTACGTTGGTTATTTCAACAAACACTATCCTGATTCAATGAACCTGGAAATTGCCCTTTCGCTCATTGATTCTGCACAACAATTTAACCAGGTTCGGGAAGCAATTTGCTGGTGCATTTATAATTACGAAGAAGCCTTCCAATATTTGGTTCCAAGACTTTCATACAAAACAAAAATCGGATTAAAAAATACAGCTGATCTGATTATTGGGGGTAGGATCCATACGGGTGATCTGCGTTTTTATGGTCATGGAGGTATGATCAGAGAAGATTTGTTTACAGTTGCAGGAAGGGCTTCTGCTGCGCTTATTGAAATTACAGGAGAAGAATTTGCTCTTGTTCATCCGGATCTGACAAAGGAAGAAACGTTTAGGTTCAAACAGCTTTGGCTGGAATACCTGGGCAAATTATGATCTTCGTTTATGAAATTTCGTATATCGTGACATCTGAACTATCGATACAATAAATTCAATTAGAATGTTGAGAAATTTCGTTTTACTTCTTCTCTTTATTGGTTCAATGAATAGTTGCTTTTCGCAGCGTGTTTCTTTCGGCGGTTCTTATATTGATTCGTTGACCATTACATTTTCCTCCGGGTATTACCATTTTGATGATAGCGGAACATATACCTCAACTTCCGATGAATGGCTGGTGGTGTTTAACGAAGAGAAGAACGAATACAGAGTTGAACTTTGTAACCGAACAAATTCCTTATCTACGTTTAAACCGGTTTCTTCCCGGAAGACCACATATTCCATCAATCATACAAAAAGAACAGATCAGGCTAAGTTGGTTAATCTACTACAGCAGTTTGAAAACGGTGACACCATTGCCACATTCGAAAATTCAGGAATTACCACAGAAGATTTTTTACGTGCAACGCGAAAAAGCAAAATTTGGAAAGTGTTGAAAAGATACAGGGCGCGAAAAGACTTCTTTTATTTTTATGACAAGGATGAGCGTACTCAAATATATGCTGATATTCAAAATATCGATACATTCAATGTGTTCCTGTCAACAGCTTTTCATCTCAACCAATTTCCAATAATAACGGATGTAGCCGATGATATTTGGGTAGAAATATCAACGGATTCAATGGATTTCAAGTATTTAGGTAAGATCCCGGATACGTTCAAACAGCCTTTTCACGTTATGGACGGGTATTTCGGTCTGGAGTCTATATTGAATTTAAAGATAAATAAGGCCTTAGTTGCTATCTTACCTCGCAAATTCCATAATCTTTGGCGGATTCAAACACAGGAATTGATGAATGATTATATTCATTGGCTTTTGGAACGAAGAAATGCGATCTATTGATTTTTAAATGTACATTCAATCTATGAAGCCTCAAGAACTTTTTAAAACGATATCACCCGTTCTTCTGTTATTGGCATTTCTGAATTCATGCAATTACACATCGAAATCAGTACAGACGGTGAAAATGGATCGCGAATTCCATTTTGAAGATTATGAGATTTCAAAAGGGCGTTTAGGCAAGATTAAACTTGGAACAACCATTCAATCCAATACTTCCGGAATTCATCAAATGGATGTTAAACAGGTTCCGGGATATACGTTTGGATATGATGGAGGTGGGATGGCGTATTTATATTCGTTTAAAGGAGAGCCTGTTTTCGCGCTATTACCAGCTTTCGAAACCGATTCTATCATTGCTATTGTGGCCATCCACGAAAAATTGAAAGGTCCGAAAGGCATTCATCCGAAAATGTCGGTAAAGCAATTGCAGAAACACTATCCGGGTTCAGCAATCCTATTTAATCTTATGATGGAATGGGAAGAAATGATTGATGCAAAAAACAATTTCAGCTTTGTTTTTATGACGGAAAATGCAGATCGGATAGGCAATTACACGCTGCCGGGCAAAACAGCATCTGTTCCTTTAAGAAATCTTGATTGTAAATCGGAGTGGATTACGATTGACTGAATTTCTTCACATCACTTAACATTCTACGGTTTGACTATCGTTTAATTCCTTCTATTTTTGAGGCCTTATCGAAAAAAGGGGAATCGTGAATAGAAAGAAGGTTATCAATTACAGCATTTTTAAATTGGTTTTAGTGGCTGTTCTGGTGGCTGTGTGTTGTTCTGTTCTTGCATACTCATTGAAACACCTAACTGAGTTTTTCCAGGAAAAACTGTTCCACACAGTTGGAAAAATCAATACGGTATTGTACATTTTTCTACCAACTGTCGGTATTACAGCAATTTACTTTCTTCGGAAATACTTTTTCAAAAAAAGAAAGAATAAAGGTTTAACTGAGATTTTCAAAACCCTTGACCAACGAAAAGACCACATGCCGCTTTTTAAGGTTCCGTCTCATTTTTTTAATGGTTTCTTAACCCTTGTCTTTGGCGGATCAACAGGAATAGAAGTGGCAACAGTTGTAGCAACGGGAACGGTTGGTAACCAGGCGTATAAAAACGAGTTTTCCGCAAACATGTATAAGCGTGAATTGATCTGTTCGGGAGTTGCCGCCGGAGTGAGTGTATTGTTCGCAAATCCGCTGGTAGGTGGGCTTTTTGCGATTGAGGTTGTAGCACGAAAAACCCGAAAAACTGTTCTGATCAGCACAACTGTGGCTGCCTTGGTTTCCTGGTTGTTCATTTATCTGTTCGACAATACGTCTTTCTTCCATTATGAGCTTTCCGGTTGGAATTGGTATGCCGTTCCATATTTTATTGGTTTAAGCATTCTGGCAGGATTAGTAGCGGTTTATTTCACCTTAATTGCTACGCGTATCAAGAAAATCTTCTCTGGAATAACGAACAATTTCATCCAGGTAAATTCAGGAGCACTTAGTGTAGGGATCCTTCTGTTCTTCTTCCCGTTTTTGTACGGAGACAGCTATGAAAGTATGAAGGGTTTTGTGGAAAGTTCGTTCAATGCAGAAAATCTTTCTATTCTTCTTCTTTTCGCGTTGATCTTATTAAAGCCATTGGCAGCTTCACTAACACTTGGAGCAGGCGGTGACGGTGGTGTTTTTGGTCCGAGCATAGTAACAGGAGCTTTACTTGGATTGTTTGTAGCTCACTTCTGTAACCAATTTTGGGATACAGGTTTAATTCCCATGAATTTCGTACTTATCGGTATTGCAGCAACTTTATCAGCAACGATCTATGCTCCGTTTACAGCTTTGATTCTGGCATGCAGTTTAACACCGAACGGTTATGTGCTGTTCTTCCCCTTGCTTGCAGGTTCCTTCATTTCCTTGTACGTTTCAAAGAAATTGCTGCCATATAACGTTTATACCTACGATTTGCATTTAGCATCGAAACGGGATTAGTTATCGAAAAAAATCCTTTTACGAAATTTGACCCTGCCATAGGGTTGTCATTATTACGAACTATTTTTGGTCTATGGAATTGGAAACATTTTATCCGGAAAGCAGGCAACATTGGCGTGAATGGCTGAGTGAAAATCACGAAAAAGCCCCATCAATTTGGATTATCTGCTACAAAAAGAAAGCGGGTGTTCCAACAATTTCCTGGAGCGATGCGGTAGATGAAGCACTTTGTTTCGGGTGGATTGACAGCACGCGTAAAACGCTGGATGAACAACGTTTTATTCAATTCTTTACAAAACGGAAGCCTTCAAGTACCTGGTCGAAAATAAACAAAGACAAAGTTGAAAAACTGGAAGCAGAAGGATTAATGACAGAAGCCGGTCGCAAGTGCATTGAAATCGCCAAACAAAATGGCTCATGGAGTATTTTGGATGCCGTAGAAGAATTGGTTCTTCCGGAAGATCTGGAAACCGAATTCTCAAAGTGTAAAGGATCAAGGGAATATTACGAAAGCCTGAGCAAATCGGTGCGTAAAATGATTTTATACTGGCTGGTTTCCGCAAAACGACCAGAAACCAGGCAAAAAAGAATTGAAGAAATTGTTTCCCGGGCTTCTGAAGGAAAGAAACCCAAACACATCGTTTAGTTGGTGGATTAAATCAAATATCCTTATTTTTAAGTCGTTAGGTTTAATCGAAACAGAACGACTATGAAACTTACTACTTTACTTTTTCTACTGTTCTCAGTTCCACCGGTTTTTGGCGCAGTTATTTACGTAACTCCAACCGGAGCAGGAAGTATGAATGGTTCTTCCTGGACAAATGCATTTGCAGGTGCTCAGCTTCAAACTGCAATTGATAACGCCAATGCAGACGATCAGGTTTGGGTGGCGGCAGGAACTTACCGTCCAACAACAACCGCTGATAGAACTGCTTCCTTTCATATGAAGAATGACTTGATCATTTACGGAAGTTTTGCCGGAAACGAGACGGTAATTGGAGATCGGAATTTGTCGGCCGGTTTGACGAGCATACTCTCAGGAGAAATTGGAGCTCCCGGAATAGCCGATAACAGTTATCATGTCATCAGCAATGTAGATTTGCTCTATACCGCAGTAATGGACGGATTTATTATTTCAGATGCGAATGATGATCGTTTACCAACGCTGGACGAAGGTTTAGGAGGTGGAATTTACAATGATGGAAGTGGTACTGGAAATTATTGTAATCCCGAATTCATCAATTGCATTATAACATCGAACAGGGCGGTTTTTGGAGCCGGGGTATTCAATAATGGATACAATGACGGGTACTGCAATCCGCATTTCGAGAATTGTGTTATTGCCGATAATTATGCAACCAGCGGTGGTGGCGGGGTAGATAATTTTGGTTTGGGCGGCAATGCGAGTCCTGGATTTACTAACTGTATTATTTACAATAATACGGCAGTAAACAGGGCAGGGGGAATGTACTGCTGGGCCGGAAATGATGGCGTTTCAATACCACAATTCTTCAATTCGGCGCTGATCAATAATCATGCAATTGATGGCGGAGGTATTGTTTCGGATAACCTGAACTCAAGTACAGGAAGTTCCGGTACCAGCGAGCCCATGCTGAGAAATGTTATTATGTGGGGAAATACCGCAAGTGGAACAGGACCACAGTTCTTTGTGTTAGGGGATGGAGAAATTACCGCAACATTTTCTGATATTGATCTAACGAATCAAAGCCCACCACATGTTATTTCTGGCTCTCAGTTGACGAACATTGAAGCCAATCCGTTGTTTGTGGACGGATTTAATCCGCAAGGGCCGGATGGGAAATGGATGACTGCAGATGACGGTTTCAGGCTACAGCAGGGCTCACCCTGCATCGATGTCGGAACAAATGCACCATCACCTCTGTACGATATAATTGGTGTTTACAGGTACAATAGTCTTAATCCTGACATTGGTCCTTATGAATATGATCCGTCTTCAGCAATTAATGAACAGGAAAGCGGGAGGTTTACAACCGAAGTTTACCCCAATCCTACATCAGGCTTGGTGGAAATCAGGGGAACTTTTCCTGAAAACGAACCCATAACACTTTCAATTCTTGGAATTGAAGGAAAAGAACTGATCGAATTCAATGGTTTGGCGGTAATAAATGGCCAATTTCAAGTTCAATTTGATTTCTCTCCATATGAAAACGGTGTTTACCTGATCGTATTGAAATCTTCTTCTTTTTTCTTTGTAAACCAGTTAATTAAGCGCTGATTGTTCTATCGGCTACTCTTGTCCTTTTGTTCATAATTCAACTTTTTCGGCAACCGATCTCTTTTATATCCGTCTTCCGAAAAAAGAAAAATGAAAAAACTACTCTACTCAATGCTACTGCTTTTGTCAGTATCTCAAAGCTTTAATGCTTCAGCCCAGTGCGGTGCAACAGTAAACGACAGTCTACTTGCGAATTACGATTATGTTCTCAATGCAACAAATGTTACGGGAACTGCACCTTTCACCTATGTTTGGACAGTTACGGACGGAAATGGACTTCCAATGAATTATACGTCTTCTGCAGCTGGAGACAGTATCACCATTGATGCGAATACACTTCAGATGGCTTATGGATGTGTTATTTACCAGCTTTGTGTTTACGATAATGCAGGTTGTTCGAATTGTTCCGGAGATACAAGCACAGTTACAGTGCCGTACAGTTGTTATTCTCAATTCACATCGGATGTAATAGGCGGAGGTTCTGTGAGTGTAACGTTGAACAGCAATATTCCGCCGTTCATGATTATGACCCAGTACCTGATGTGGACAGATGGAAATGATCAGGCACAGGGAATGCCGTATTTCGGACCTGGTACGGTTGTCGATTATATTGCCGGGCCATCTTCTGACGATGATAAGTTTTTCCTATGCGCAATGACTAACCTGGTGAACGGCGGCTGTATCCATTGCGATTCTATACCTTATACAGTTCTGGGATTGAACAAAATGATCGATGCTGAGATTACTATCAGTCCGAATCCTGTTCAGGAAGAAATTAAAGTATCGGGAATGAACGGGACTTTCAACTATGTGATCCAATCAGTAAACGGAGAAGTTATTCTCTCAGGGAAAAACGAATCGGAAGAAGGGAAGATTGCACTTCCGGTTATGCCGGCAGGTTCTTACATTTTGCTTATGGAGAATGAATTGGGAACGGTGGCTAAGCGGTTTACGAAAATGAAATAGATAAAGAAATTGATTAACGAATGAGGGCCTTATGGGCCCTTTTTCTTTTTTTGGCAGAATTCTTTTTTGGAAAGTTCGGTTACATTTATTTACTTTGAAAAACAAAGTACTTTTAATTAATCTTTAGAACATGGAAAATACATTGAAAAACGGTGCAAAAAGAACCCCGATTTGGATAAAAGCGGGGTTAGGGGCTGTAACCGGATTTGCAGTTGCATGCTTTTTCGCTTTTGGGAATGACAATCCGGATCCGGCATGGGGAGACTACTGGAGAGCTCGTCCTTTACTTGTTTTAACCCTGGCTGGAGCTTGCGGTGGAATCTGGATTTATTTGTTGGATAATCTCCGAGCGAGTGGAAGCTGGAAAATGGTTCTGGGCTTTTTCCTTTCAGGTTTGGGGTTCCTCATTGGAATTTGGATGGGAATAGTAGCAGGCTTTCACGGGACAATGTGGAATTAGGGTTTTAAACAAATAGTCACATAGCCGATTGACATAGAAACAATATTTAAAAAATACAACACGTAAAAACTATGTGTATGCATGTTTAACTATGGTTCTATGTGTTTAAAAATCCTATCTTAGTCTACACTAAAAACATCAATTATGTCTGATAAAGTAACGATAGAAGCAACTATTGCTGCGGATACAAATAAGGTTTGGGATTACTGGACACAACCTGAACACATTATGAACTGGAATTTTGCGGCAGAAGACTGGCAATGCCCGAAAGCAGAGAATGATCTGCGTCCGGGTGGAAAATACCTGGCGCGTATGGAAGCGAAAGACGGAAGTTTCGGTTTCGATTTTGAAGCCGTTTACGATGAAGTACAAGATCAGAAGAAGATTGCGTACACGATGGCTGATGGCAGACAAGCAATTACAACCTTTGAAAACGAAGGTGGAAATACCAAAGTAACAACGGCTTTTGATCCTGAGAACCAGCATCCGGTAGACTTTCAAAAACAAGGTTGGCAAGCTATTTTGAACAATTTCAAGAAATACGCTGAAGGAAATTAATATTCATCCCGCAAAGGTCGTAAAGGTCGCAAAGTGATACTATTTTTATATCCTCTGCGATCTTCGCGCGCTCCGCGGGAAATAATTACATTTAATCTATGAGCAAAAACATCCTCGGACTCCGTACAGCAATTTACCAGGTTTCAGATATCAATGAAGCAAAATCCTGGTACGCAAACGTTTTTCAAACCGAACCGTACTTCGATGAACCTTTCTATGTTGGTTTCGATATTGGTGGATTTGAACTCGGTTTACAACCTGATGAAACCCGAACGGAGAAAATAGAAAGTGTTGTTGCTTATTGGGGAGTTGAAAATGTACAACAGGAATTTGACCGTTTTATTGACGCCGGAGCAACTGTTGCAGAAGAGCCCCAGGAAGTCGGCGGTGGAATAGTGGTGGCAAAAGTGAAAGACCCTTGGGGAAACATTATTGGCTTGATCTGTAATCCGCATTTTAAAATTCAATAGTTACTATTTCAGGTTTTTGCGTTTACAATCAATCATCCAAAACATTATACTAAAAAACCGGAATGAAATACCTTCTTTTAATCCTTTCCATCCTCAAACTTCATAGTTCTTTTTCACAATACTACCCGGTTCCGAAAACAAAGGTTGACTTAACGCGTTTCTTGGAAAGCGGCCATAAAAAAGCAATTGAAGTTCCTGAATTCAGCATTTCGAACCTGGTCACGGTTAAAGAATTCAAAAGTTATTTACTTGCGGTGAAAGTGGATTCTTCCAACACTTACTATGAAAGTCAGCTCCCGAAATTGGGGAAGAAATCGGAAGAATTACTAACAGCTATCCTTAACGATCCTAAATTTGATAACGTTGCTATGCCGGGCGTTTCATGGACTGTTGCCAGGAATTACTGCAAATGGTTATCATTGCGAGCAAAAGGAGTTGGATTGAACTACGTTTTCGAAATCCCGAAACTGGAAGAAGTTATTGCCTACGAAACCGTGTATGCAAATAAAGAAAATCACTTATTGGAATCATGGGTTCTGAACGCTTATGACGAAAGTCTGTTCGAATTTTCCTTAGATGCCGGACGGGGATATTTTTACGAAGCAGAAAAGAACGATCCGCCTGCCATGAAAAGGAAAATGATCTACGGAGGTTCTTATCATATGGAAATCGGAAAAAATAATGGATTGTACTCCCGGGCATATGAATACCAGGACAGTTCTTCGAGATACATAGGTTTCAGAGTGGTTTGTAAACAACCGTTGCTTTCAGATTCTACTGGTATTATTGAACAATTTGATGGAAGATCCGTTAGCGTGAATTCGATTAACAATCATCTTTCCGGTGTTTATACAGAAAGAAATCAAAACGGGAGGTTGCTTGTTCTTGGTGAATTTTATGAGGGAAATAGAGTAGGTATTTGGTCGCTTTTTGATTCTACCGGAAATTTGATAGTGCAACGTGATTACGTTGAAAAGAAAAAGGTTGAATTTCTTTTTCCGGAAGTGGAAAATCCGTATTCCGGGTTATATGAAAAGTATTTGTCAACTGAACACATGCGCAACGACAAAGGATATTTTCCCTACTTACCTGTTGAAGAACGTGCTGTACCTTATTCCTTCCGTTCGTGGCGTGAACTGACCAGTATGAACGAACCGGCGCTTTTTAGCCAGGTTGATTTCAAAAAACTTGTGATTACAGCCCTGAAACTGGAGAAGAAGTTATTTGAATATGGCACATCGGGGACGTTTGCCACCCAAATTTCAATGGAAAAATACCCGGAATTACTCACACAGTTGGAGAACTGGGATTTCACCAGAATAGAAATCAAAGAAGATTTCTTTTACAATTACGACCAGATGAGGAGTGACACCAGGCAATTGGGAATCAATTTCTACGCGAGTAAAACAGATACATTGCCAAAATATTCACTCTACATCCCGCACTTGAGGGAGTTAATGTCAACGGTTCCAATGAAAGTTGCCGGCAATAACGAAATCCGAAACCTGGATGATTATTTCTTTTTTCACGCTTACAGGGGAGAAATTGTTTATTACAGTTCGCTTTTTGACAAGGAGGATCAACGGCGCCGGAAACTGGAAAAGGACAACTGGTATTATGAGCTTATTCCGATTATTACCGAACACAGGTTGTGGTTACGTTACAATAGGTAAGTTTACGCCTCACTTCAGAAATGTATTATTGATTCCCTGAAACGCGCTAAAAAAAACCGTAAAATTGTGATCAATTAATGTCTCAACAATAAATCTTAGAAGCCCAAATGAATTTACTTCGAATGACATCCGGTGAACGGGCATTCCGCAACCAGGTAGGGATAATTAATTCCATAGGATGGATCATTGTTATCGGCCTGCTCATAGCTTTGGGAATAATCCTGTTTCTTCATTTCCGTCCGAAAAAGAAGTCGGACCTGCACGATTTCGAATAAATGAACCTGCTCAGCATTTCGGCCTATAATCAAAAAGAACAGAAGATATTTTCCATTATTACTGTGGGATTTTGGAATTGGACGAATAAAACACACAACCCTCATTAGTAATTAGTAACTTGTTATTCGTAATTGTAATTTGTAAATCATGCTAGTAGCTTACATCATTATTCTCGCCCTTGGAATCTTATTCAAGATTATGCATTGGCCTTTTGCTTCCATACTTCTTTTGGTGAGCATCGCTCTTCCAACATTGGATATTTTAGTACAGCTTATCCGTAAATCTGAAATTAAAGGAGGAAAAACGCTGGTTTCACTTTCCGTAGCCGGGATTTCATTCTTCATCCTTTTCAAATTGCTTTACTGGCCAGGTGATCTGTTTATTTTTCTTTTTGCAATGGCGCTTACCGTTCCGTTCGTTGTCTGGTGTTTTGTGCAGGGTATCCGAAAAATGACCACCCTTCGTATTTCAATTTGGGTGCTTTGTCTCGGGTTTGCCATTTGGCTGGTAACGTTAAGTCGTTTGGAAACACGTTTGGCGTTCATGGCGGAAGATCCCGAAAATCCGAATGAGATGATGCCAGTATTGGTTCGTTATGAAATTGCTTATCTCTACAACCAGGAAGGGGAATATGATAAAGCGGAAAACATTCTTGAAATAACAATTGCGGATCAACAGTACTGGCTCGTGGAAGGAACTCCCGAGGAAAAACGTAACGCTGAAAAGAATATAGAACTGCTGAACTCCGACCTGGAAAAAGTTCGTAAACACGAATGGAATAGTTACCAACTGCTTTATTATTAAAGTCCGTTATGCCAATTCGCAATTATTTCGGTTCGTACAAACTGATCCTTCTTTTCGGAGTTTCATTGGCAGCTTTGTTGTTCCTGATGCGGTGGATGGAATTCCGCATTCAGTTGGTTAGCCAGTCGACTGAAGTTTACGTTGCCATCATTGCCGTAATTTTTACAGCCCTGGGAATTTGGGTGGCGCTGAGTTTGGCAAAACCGAAAACGGTGGTCATTGAACGGGTGAAGACAGTTGAAAAACCTTCCGATTTTGTTCGAAATGAGGCATTGATCGAAAAATTGGGATTGAGTACACGTGAGCAGGAAGTTCTCCAGTTCATGGCCGATGGTTTAACCAATAATGAAATCGCTGAAAAATTATTTGTGTCTTTAAACACGGTGAAAACACATTCGTCTAACCTATTTGCCAAGCTTGATGTAAACAGGAGAACCCAGGCAATTGATTTCGCTAAGAAAAACCGGTTAATTTCGTAAATTGGATTAAAATCACCCGAAAGTATGAGTGTAAAACCTTTGCTTTCCTTGACTTTTGACGAAAATTAAAAATCAAAATTATGAGAAAGAGCGTATTGGTATTTGGAACAATTTCAGGAATCATTTCTGCTATCTGGGTGTGTATAGCCATGAATTTTATGGATCATTGCAACCCGGAATCGATGACTACGGGAATGATCCTGGGTTACACTTCCATGCTTGTAGCAAATATCTTTTTGTTTATCGGAGTGCGGAACTACCGTGACAAATTCAACGATGGCGTAATCACATTTGGAAAAGCACTTGGTGTTGGGTTGTTGATCGCATTGGTGGCAGCCACATTTTATGTGCTTTCATGGGAAATTTACTATTTCGGTACCGACAGCAATTTCATGGAGATCTTTAGGGAATCACAATTGAAAATGTGGCAAAGCAGTGGAATGAGCGAAGCAAAAATCGCCATTGAACTGAAGAACTTTGATGAATTTGCAGGGATGTATCAAAATCCGTTTTTCAACGCCGCAGTAACGTATATGGAAATTCTTCCGATGGGCATCCTGTGTGCTTTGATCACAGCAATAATCGTTCGCCGCAAAACAAGGAAACAACCGAAGATCGAAACAATAACGGAATCTGACGATACTCCGATGTTATCTTAATCATTCATCACTCAAAAAGATGGCTTTAGCAGAAGTAAAAACAAAACCCAATGAAGCAAGTGTTCTTGATTTCATCAATAAAGTGGAGAACGAACAAAAACGGGTAGATAGTTTGGTGATTCTCGACTGCATGAAACAACTCACCAAAGAAGAGCCGATGATGTGGGGAGGTTCCATCATAGGATTTGGGTACAGGGTGGTGAAAAGTCCATCGGGTAGGGAAGTGGAGTGGTTCAAAGTTGGATTTTCGCCACGTAAAGCAAACCTTACCTTGTATGTAAACGGTTCTATTTTTAAGGAAGAAGAACGGATGAAGTCACTTGGAAAACACAAAACAGGTGGCGGTTGTCTGTACATTAATAAACTGAGTGATGTAAATATGGATGTGTTGAAATCCATTATCAACGACACTTGTAAAAAACTTCAATAACCTTATGAGATCGGTATATCGGCTTCAATTGAGGTGCGTATATCGATCTCCTTATTTAAAGAAAAAAGCATGCTTCAGGAAATTAGAGACTACTGTTTAAAACTGAAAGGAACAACAGAAGATATCAAGTGGGAAGACCATTTGTGCTTTTGCATTGGTGAGAAGATGTATTTGGTGACGGCACCAGACGCCGTTCCGGTAAGTGCGTCTTTCAAAGCTTCCGACGATGATTTTGAGGAACTGATCACAAAAGAAGGAATTATTCCGGCTCCTTATATGGCGCGCCACAAATGGGTTCATGTCGATAATATTGAGCGCTTTTCTCTTGATGAATTAGCAGCTTACGGTCAAAAATCTTACGAGCTGGTGAAAAGCAAGCTTCCCAAAAAATTACAAAAGGAAATTGAAGGATAAGATTAGCGTTTATATTCGTGTAATTCTAAATCCTGCTTTATGCCTAAAAAATACTTCAATTCCGGACTTTTTATAGTGCTTTTTTTGATCATCTCTTCCTGTTCTTCCGGAACGAAAAAAGAAGAAATTAAGGACGATCCTTCCAAAGTAATTCTCGGTAAAAGTAAAAGCTCGGCTCCCGTTTCATTCAGTAATGAAATGAGTCATTGGATTGGAAGTTATACGTTTACCGATTCACCGCAAAACAGTATCCGTATTGTTACTTCTGAAGAGAAGATGGATTATTCTTCAAATTTGACCCGAACACCGAATTATCCTAAAATGGATTTGCTAATTAGTGTGGAAGATTCCAAGCTTAAAGGAAGTTTAGCCCTCAGAAATGTTGACTACCCCAGAACGGTGGAAGTTTTCATAAGAGGCAATGGTAAAGAAATTGGAATTTACTTTCTTTCTGAGAACTCTCCCGACAAAGCTGAGGAAGAGAAAGGCGAATTGTTGTTCATTCTGAAAAACAAGGACGGAGTTTTGTCCACCGTTTGGAAAGCCTGGTACCCAAGAAGCAATAACCTGGTGAATACCGGTTTCGTGAAAAATTTCTAGTTAATAGTACTTATCAACAATCCGAAAATCTACTAACTGGTTGATTGGAGCAGGCAATTTGTTGAATAAACTGAGCAAATAACGCTTTTCAATTCTTGTTGTTTGTAATTCAACAAGTTATTGACATTAATGTGAATTATGGGTTTGCACAGAGGAGTTATTTTTTGTAATATCGTGCCGAAACTATAATACTCACGCAATGAAAAAACTAACTCTCGTTGGCACTGCCCTCGTGTTGAGTAACTTGCTGTCGGCACAAATACAGCAAGCTCCTGCACAATCGCTACACCATCATGAAGTAGAAAAATGTAGTCAGCACATTAAACAAGCTGAAATGATGCAGAACGATCCTGCACGTTTTGCAACTATGATGACGGACCCGCTTCCGAATCAGCCGGCAAAATACAAACCGACAACTCAGAATGAAAAACTTACCGGTCTTGTTTACAAGATTCCCGTGGTGTTCCACATTATCCACAACAATGGTACAGAAAACATTTCTGATGCCCAGATCCAGGATCAGCTGAACATTCTAAACCGTGATTACCGTAAATTAAATGCGGATACCAGTGCTGTTGTTGCTGCGTTCCAAAGCAATATTGCGGATGTTGAAATCGAATTCGTTTTTGCTACCATTGCCCCTAACGGAGCTTGTTTCAACGGAATTACCAGAACAGTTAGTTCAATTACCAGTAATGGTTCCGACGGACAAGCACAGGTGAATGCCGTAGTTGCGGGAAACAACGTATACCAGGGAGTTTGGGCGCACAACAGATATTTGAACATTTATGTATGTGACGATATCGGTGGTGCTGCCGGTTATACTTTTAACCCGAATGGAGGAAGTACTGCAAATGCAACCAATATGTATTACAACGGGATTTTCATGTTGCATGATTATACCGGTTCTATCGGAACATCAAATACGACCAACAGCAGAGCTCTAACTCACGAAGTTGGTCACTGGTTAAACTTATCTCACGTTTGGGGAGCGAATAACAACCCAGGTTCTGCTGGATGTAGCGGTACGGACAACGTAAATGATACACCCGCTACTCAGGGTTCAACTTCCTGTAACCTTACGGCAAACACATGCTCAACTGTAGATGCTTACTACGGGTTTGACCAGATTGATAATGTTCAGAACTACATGGATTACTCTTACTGTTCCAAAATGTTTACTCAAGGACAAGTGGACCGCATGCGAGCGGCGATGGTTAGTTCTACAGGTGGACGAAGCAATATCTGGACAACTGCAAACCTGAACTTAGTTGGCGGTGTACCGGGTGGTTCACTTTGTGCGATGGATTTCACAGCAACAGATGTTGCACTATGTGCAGGTGACCAAACAACATTTACAATGAGTGCAGGTGGAGCTCCAATTACATCTTACTCGTGGACATTTACAGGTGGTACGCCATCTTCTTCAACAGCTGCATCTCCAACGGTTACATACAGCACTCCCGGAACTTACCAGGTTTCATTGACTGTTGTAAGCGGTGGAAACAGCTATACAAAAACGAAAACAACCTATATTTCAGTAGCAGGAGGAAGCTTGGTATCTTTGCCGATCACCGAAGGATTTACAGCTGGTACAATTCCGTTCACAAACTGGACATTGGTAAACGCTGCACCTACAGCCTTAACATGGACAAGAAATACATCCGTTGGTTACAACAGTACTAACAGCGCGCGATTGGATAATTATAGCGGTGCAAATGCTGGTGATGACGAAATGGGACTTCCTAATTTCAGTGCGGCTTCTTTAAGTTCTCTTACGATGGAGTTTGATGTTGCCTATAGACCATATGACGCAACCTATTATGACGGACTACAAGTACTGGCTTCAGGTGATTGCGGGGCAACATACACAACCGTTTATGACAAATCGAACCTTGTACTGGCAACAGTAGGTTCAGCAACTACAAGTGGTTTTGTGCCTTCCGGAAATTCGCAATGGCGACATGAAACCATAGATTTAAGTTCTTTCGCAGGAAGTTCGAGAGTGATTTTGAGAATGAAGGCAATTTCGGGTAATGGAAATTACATGTACATTGATAATATTAATATTACTGGTATTACAAGTAATACACCTCCTGTAGCTGGATTTACATCTTCTGTAACAACAGTTTGTGCGGGTCAGACCGTAACATTCACAAATAGTTCTACTGGTTCAGGAAATTCATACAGCTGGTCATTCCCAGGTGGAACACCTTCTTCCTCAACAGCTACCAGCCCAACAATTACTTACTCTACTGCGGGAACATACAATGTTTCTTTACAGGCTACAAATGGTAACGGATCAAATACGGCTACTCAAAACAACTCGATTACCGTAAATGCAATTCCGTCTGCTCCAACGATCACTCCTGGCGGACCAACAACTTTCTGTCAAGGTGGAAACGTGGTGCTTACCTCATCTGCCGGTTCAGGAAATACATGGTCAAACAGTTCTACTGGTACAACTTTGACTGCATCAACTTCCGGAACTTATACGGTTACGCAAACCGTTTCAGGATGTGTTTCTCCGGCGTCCAGCGCTGTTACCGTAACGGTTAATCCGAATCCAACTGTAACTTTCGGAAGTGTAACTCAGCTATGTGTATATGATGATCCTATAACACTAACACAAGGTTCTCCTGCAGGAGGAACTTACAGCGGTACTGGTGTTTCTGGAAACCAATTTGATCCTGCTGTTGCCGGATCAGGAAATGAAGTACTTACTTACTCCTTTACAAACGGTAATGGTTGTTCCGGATCAGCACAAACAACAGTTGTTATCAGCGATTGTTTGGGAGTTGAGGATGCAGGTAATATTACATTGAACATCTATCCGAATCCAAGTGAAGGAAACTTCACGATCGTAGCTAATGAAACTGTGGTTTCAGCGTTGGTATATGATCAATCAGGAAAATTAGTGAAAGAAATCAAAGGACAATCAGTGAATGAAGTAGCTGTTGACCTGACTTCTTTCGCAGGTGGAGTTTATACGGTGAAAGTCATCACTGAAAGTTCAGCTAAGTCTGTGCCTGTAATGTTGATGAAATAAACATTCAAAGAAATAGAGAAGAGCTGTCCGCTTTGGTGGACAGCTCTTTTTTTTTACCCTCATTTCACTGAAACGGTTTGCTAAAGTTCAGGGATTGACTATTTTTAAATGCCCCAAACATGCCAGCCATGAAAAGACTGTTCTACTTCAGTATCGTTTTACTGATCGTATTTGAAATACTCAATATCTATTTCATTATGCCTTTACCGGGCAGTCAGAAAATGAACAGTCTTGATTTTGCTTATTTTCTTCATCAATGGCGTTGGTTTTTTCGATTTATAATTGCCGTTGGAATCCTTGTTTCTTTACATAAAGCGTTTGCTGTAAGACGAAAATGGATTCCTGTAGTTGTAATGATGATTGCCGGTGCAATTGTGTATATGGCGAATTTCGAAATGAGGGCCGATAAAATATTCCTTCAGCCAAGGCAATTGATTTTTGTCCCTGAGGAAGATAATAATGTTCCATTGGACAGGTTGATCATCGGGATCAAACACAATGGTGAAACAAAAGCTTATCCGATTGCCTTTCTTGCTTATCATCACCAGGTATTTGACCAGATCGGTGGTGTTCAGGTAATTGTGACTTATTGTAGCGTTTGCAGGTCAGGTAGGGCCTTTGAACCGAAAGTGAAAGGGAAATTGGAAAAGTTTCGTTTGGTTGGAATGGATCACTTTAATGCTATGTTCGAAGACGAAACTACGGGCAGTTGGTGGCGGCAGGAGAATGGAAAAGCGGTTACCGGTAAATTGAAAGGCGAACAGTTGCCCGAAATAATCTCACAACAAATGAGCTTATCGAAATGGCTTGAATTGTATCCCGATTCTAAAATTATGCAGGCTGATCCTAATTTCATGGATGAATATGATAATGCAGGGAAATTTGAAAAGGGAACGAGTAAAAGTTCTCTTACCGGGACTTCAGAGGTTGAATGGGGCGATAAATCCTGGGTGGTTGGTGTTGAAATTAACGGTGTTAGCAAGGCTTATTCATGGATTGATCTCAAGGAACAATCATTGATAAATGACAAAGTAGGTGGGAAATCAATTATTGTTGCGCTTTCAAAAGACAACAACAGTTTTGTTGTATTGGAAAATCCAACCGGTTTGAAAGCTGAAATTCATGCAGATAAAATTATCATCGGCAAAGAACAATTCAATTTTAGCGGTGAAGGAATTAATACTAAAACAAAACTGACCACGGTACCAGCTTACCAGGAATTCTGGCATAGTTGGCTTACATTTCATCCCCGAACACTCAAATACGAGTAAAATGGTGTGAAATTAAATGAAATTGAAGCTTTTTTGAATTTAACTGAACCAAATGTTTCCAACGTTGTAAATGGAAACGAACTTTTGAAAAATCTTATAATGAAATCAATTCTAACTTTCCTTCTTTTGCTTCCGGTTTTTACCGTATTTGCTCAAAATGACACTTCAGCTTTCTATGAAAGTAAAAACAACATGCTTGAGGTTCGCGGAGAAAAAATCTATAATTATTATTACCAGATTTATCCTTCAACAATGGCGCACAAAAGCGGTTATGTTTTGATAGATAGTACCGGCACTGTAGACGATTTGGTCATTACAGATAAAGGAGTGCGTTATATAAAAGAGAAATTTGAAACTTCCCGGTACGGCCAGTACACATTGGTTGGAGATTATCTTGAACAAAAGGAATATGCGCTTTCCCTGGAGGTCAGAAAGCAGTTTCCATATGCTGATTCTCCAAATTCGTTAATGATCCATAAAGGATATTATCGCGGGCTGCAATGGGAGTATACTAATGAAACCTGTATTGCCCAAAGAAATAAAATTGATATGCTATTGCAGCAAAAAAAGGACAGCTTGCTTGAAGTTCATGCTGGTTATACAGAAATAACCAATGCGTTTTTAACAACAGTTTCATCTGCCGATTTGAGTGAAATGAAAAAATACATGGCAGCAGTGGAAACTGCAGGTTTTGGTTATACCAGGGTGGTGATGAATAACATTGCTGAAAACAATCCTCAACTCTTCTTTTCTTTTATGGAAACCATCCCGAAAGATGACAGGTATCATCATTATTATTACGCAATTGACTACAAACATTATCGCTTGTTGAAGAAAGCAGATACAAACTCTCCGATCCAAAGAGATCTGAAAAAAGTGAAACGCCGTAATGCATGGATTACGACGGGCGGAATCACCGCTGCCGTAGCTGAAATTGGCGGAATTGTCTGGGGAATTGTTTACCTGATTACGCGGAACAAATGAGATAAAAACAGTGGCTGAGCCTGGCCTGTTCGGCAGACAGGTGTAGTTGAAGTCAACCTTTTCTTATTTTTAGTTCCACTATGAACGAACAATTTATTGCAAACTTAAAATCTTGCCTGGCAAAAGGAAAGAAGATCACTTTTCTCGTTGGTGCCGGACTTTCATCTGAAAGCGGAATTCCTACTTTTCGAGGAAAAGATGGTTACTGGACCATTGGTTCCGAAAATTACAGGGCAGAAGAGGTAGCAACTAAACGCATGTTCGATATTGCTTATGACGAAGTATGGAAATGGTATTTGTATCGTAAATCGGTAACAGAAGCGGCACAACCTAATGCAGGACATTATTCGCTTGCAAAAATTGAAAGGTTGATTCCTGAAAATTTTGCACTGATCTCGCAGAATGTCGACGGTTTGCATTTGAAAGCAGGCAGCAACCCGAAGAGCCTTTACCAGATTCATGGTGATTTGACTTTTGTTCGTTGTGCTGAAGAATGTAGCACGGAATTGTATCCCTTTCCGAAGGAAATTCAATTGACAGGCAGAGACAAAAACCGGTTTACAACCGAAGAACAATTGGCCCTGATGTGCCCGAAATGCGGAAATGTGCTTCGTCCGCACGTACTTTGGTTCGATGAATATTACAATGAAGAGTATTATTCCTGGGATTCAGTGCAGCGCCTGGCGGGAGATACGGCTGTTCTGTTTATCATTGGAACATCCGGAGCAACCAATCTTCCTCAAATCTTTACGCGTGAAATACTTCGTTTAAACGGAATGGTGGTTGAAGTCAATACGGATGAATCACTTTTTACGCCTATGCTGCAACATAACAAGAACGCTTTTGTCTTTCGAACCGCCGGAAGTAGTTTTCTCGCTGAACTGGAAACAATTCTGGCTGATTTGGTTGGAGAGAATTAGCACACAGATTTTTTGTTCAAGATTACCCGAAAATTTAGGTAATGAAATGAGAATCCTCCGCAATTCTCATCTGCGAAATCTGTGTGAATGAAAAAAGCTATTTCAGTGATTAATTGACGAATTCCCGATTTCAATTATCATTCTCATAGCTTACTTTGAGAAAATAGTTGTTGATTTGTACCTGCAACAGATTTATATGATCAAAGTTAAACCCGGTTTTACCCCTATCGTTCTTGGATTCATTTTTTCCATGGCCAGTTTTTTAATTTCTGCCCAGGAGAATGCATTTTATACTCCCAAAAAAGGAATGAAATCCATCTTTATTAATGTGGATGGAGATCGAGCCTACATTTTCGAAATTTATCGTCTTCCTGAAGGTGGTGGCTTTACAGGTAGAAAGGTGATTGATACACTTGCAAAAGTAAGCAATGGAAATTACGATGGGAAAGCCGCTCATCTCAAGCTGGATGCCGAGCCTTATATGTTGAAATTAAAGAACGATGGCAATGAATCAGAGGTGAATACTGAGATCATTAAAAAAGAAGATCATCAACCGTTTAACGGGGCTTTGAATAATGCTTTTCTCAACCAGTTTGCTGTAGACCTGGAGAAACAACTTGACCAAAAATATCCTGCGGTCGATTTCTCTGCGGTTGACGGAATAAATCGATTCTATGATCCGCAAAAAGTGTACTGGCCGTTCAAGGAATACGAAAGTAAATACGGACCGAAATTCATGGCATATGCAGATTCTGTAAACAAGAAGCTTTTTTTGTACAATGAAACCGCATTAAATCTTCGAAAAGATATTAGTTCAATTAGTCCTGAAAAATTTAAAGAAGGGATAGAGAAATTCCCCGGTGAAGGAGAATTGAAAGTTTCTTATTTTAAGGACATTACGAACGAGTTGGCGCAAAGCAATCCATCAACCTATTTCAGAGTGGCAGAAATGAGTTCTGAAGAAACAAGGGAAAAGATGTTCCGTGAATTGACTGGCGAATCGCGTAGAAATCTAATCCAGAACGGTCCGGAATGTGAAATGAAAGACGCTTTGAAAAAGTATCGCAATAAGAAAGTTTGGGTTGATGTTGGCTTGATCGGTGTTCCAAGTGCATTGATCATTGTTGGAGCGGCAACTATTAATACTACTCCTGAATAGTAACGGATTAAACGCAATGAAAAGGACCTGCGTCAACGGACATTCCTATAATAAAACAAGTGATTGTCCGGTTTGTCCCGTTTGTGCAAAGTTGGAAGAACCAGAAGGATTTCTGTCCTTGTTAAGTGCTCCGGCACGTAGAGCGTTAGAAAGTATCAATATTTCCACGATAGCAGATTTGTCTGAAAAAACGGAAAAGGAGATTCTGCAATTACACGGAATGGGAAAAGCATCCTTACCTGTTCTGCGTGAAGCCCTTGCAAAAGAAAATCGTACCTTTAAACAATAAAATACCAGCTTATGAAAATTGGATATTTGATGATGGGGATACTGCTGTCAACAGTTGTATCGTGTGGAGGAAATCCAACCGCGACTAAGGCTAAAGAGCCAAAGAGCGAAGAAGTGGTAAAAGACGAGGACGTTCATCCCGATGAAGATGCTCCGAAAAAAACGGTGAGCGAAGAGGTGGAAATTCCGGGATTTGAGATCGAACTGGATTTAAGCAAGAAAGCAAAGGCTAAATTGCTGGAATCCGGTGAAATGATCACTGTTGATGCCATGTTTTCCGGCGAACTGAAATCCACTTCCAAATTGGAAGTTTCTGATGATGGTCAATTCTATCTGGCAAATGCTTCAAGAGAGATCAAACCTGGGCAAATTGCTAAGTTCAGCAAGATAATGGTTCCGCAAAACGTGCTTGATGATCTGAAGAAAAAGGACTATGAAGTGGGTATAAATGTATATACCAGCCGCAAAGTGTTTGCCAATAACCTGCTGAGCTCACTCGGCGCGTTCGGTAAGATCAGTGAATTCAAAGGCAAGCGGATTACTATAGAAGTGAAGCTGATTGAAGAATAGAAAATAAATTTGGTTCGGGAGTTCATTCTGCCTTATCTTTGTGCCGTCGCTGTGCACCTATGCTGAAGCTTCGGCGAAAGCATAAGCTAATTGCACAAGCGATGTGCCGTCGAAGGAGCTTTTCCGTTGACCACATGTAACAATTCGCCCAATTTATGTTACAATCAAAGGTGAGTTTTCTCTTTACGCAAGGAGGTGAACCATTCACTCAAAATTGTTGAAAACCTGTGAAATGTTTTTCGATAAAGGTTAATAAAAGTGGTAACTTTAAGAGAACAATACGCACGCTATGTTTGACTGGGAAGATGAAAACCAGGAGAATCGTTTGAATGACGATATCGCCAGATTTGAGAAGCAATTAGCAGACAATTCTATAGGCTTCTATGACAGTGACACACTTGAAGGAATTATCGACCATTTTTTGATCAACGGAGCCTATTCCAAAGCAGAATCTGCCGCTGAGATCGGTTGCCAGCAATATCCCTTTTATACCTTATTCTCAATTCGAAAAGCTCAGGCAATGTCGGGTTCAGGAAAACTGAAGGAAGCATTGAATATCCTGGAGCCTATCGAGCGTATCGATCCGACTTCAATTGATATGCTACTGACAAAAGCCACTATCTTTTCACAGTTACGTGATAATAAAAATGCGATCAAGTACTTTCGTGCTGCACTTGAACTGGCTGATGAAGAAGATTCGGATGAGATCTATCTTGATCTTGCAAATGAGCTGGAACAAATCCGTGATTACAAGGGGGCCGTTGAAGTTTTGGAATCGGCAATGATCGCGAATCCTCAAAACGAAGGAGCATTGTACGAATTGGCTTTCTGTCTTGACCAGCTTGGTGATATGGACAAAGCCATAGAATCCTATACACGTTTTATCGATGATAACCCGTATTCGTTTACGGCCTGGTATAACCTGGGAAATACTTATACGAAATGCGAGAAATTTGCGGAAGCTATTACCGCTTACGAATACAGCCTGGTGATCAACGAACGTTTTTCCCCGTCTTATTTCAATATGGGGAATGCTCAGCTGACACTTGAACAATACCAGGAATCCATCGAATCGTTTAATAAATGTCTGGAAATAGATGGAGATGATCCGCTGACTTTCTGTTACCTGGGTGAAGCATACGAACATTTGGAACAGTTGGAGCTTAGTTGGGATTTCTATCAGAAAAGTCTGAATATGGCTCCTAATCTGGCTGAAGCATGGCTTGGTTTGGGAATCATTAAGGATTTACAGGGAAAACCGAAAGAAAGTTTAACCTACATTGAAAGAGCCATAGAACTGGAGCCTAAAATGGATGGCTACTTCCATGTTTATGCCGGGGCACTTGAAAATGCCGGACTTATCGAAGAAGCTGAAAATGCGTACATCAAATGCCTTGAACTGGACGCGGGAAATGAAGACGCTTTTTTTGACTACGTTGATTACCTGTTAGACCACAAACCAACTTTGGTACGTCCTTTCGTTGAAGATTTCCTGAATAAGAACAATTACTTTTTTGCCGTTCTTCCGTTGATTTATTTGAATATTATTTCAGGAAGAGAAAATGATGCGCGATTACTTTTTGTTGAAAGTATACATGCAAATCGTGAAAAGACAATAGAAATTTTTGATCGTTACCCGGATTTGAAGAATAATCAGGGTTTTGTTGATCTTTCGAACTAGCCGAAAATACTAGGCGCGCACAGGGTTTTGCCGAAACGGCTCGATATTTGTAAAGTCGTGAATGTGATATTCACAAAAAATTAACATTACAGAACGTAATGCTACTTGCTTTACAAAACTTAAAAACCCTCGAATTATGGCTTCATCAAGTCAAAAATCCTCAAAAGCGCTGCATATTTTGCAGGCAGTCCAATCTGTCGATAACATTGTAAAATCAATCAATGATAAAACCATCGTTGATGTGAAAGACGATCGTTTACCTATCGAACTAAAGGTAAGTGGCGAAAGCACTTTGCTTCGAAGAACTTTCCTGGAAGAACAGACAGGATTTAAAATGCCCGTTCTAACAGCCAAGGCAACTTTTTCTGACCTGAACCGGTTGGAAGGAAATATTGAGAACTTTATCGGAATGTCTCAAATTCCAACTGGAGTTATAGGACCGGTCCGTGTAATTGGTTCAGCGGCAAAAGGAGATTTCTTCATTCCGCTTGCTACTTCTGAAGGAGCTTTGGTTGCTTCATATCATCGCGGTGCCAAAGCCTGCTTGCTGGCAGGAGGAGCAACTTCGGTTTGCCTGGTTGAAGGTGTGCAGAGGAGCCCGCTTTTCAAGTTCCATGATCTTGGAGATCTCGGACAATTTGTGGTGTGGGTACTAGCCCAGGTTGATAAATTCCGTGAGATCACAGAACAAAGCAGCCGTTTTGCGAAATTGGAAGACATGCGCTCTAACATTGAAGGGAATCATCTCATCCTTACATTTGAATTCCATACAGGTGACGCTTCAGGTCAGAATATGGTGACCATTTGCACGGATAAAATTTGTCAGTACATTATCGAAAATACACCCGTTCAACCTGAAATGTGGTTTATCGAAGGAAATTATTCAGGCGATAAAAAAGCAACCGCCAGTTCGTTCACATCCGTACGTGGAAAGAAGGTTACAACAGAAATTGTTCTTCCGGCTGAGATTATTAGCGGAGTTTTGAAAACAACTTCACGAGCGATGGCTGAGTACTGGCGCTCATCAACTATCGGAATTATACAAAGTGGGGCAATTGGTGCACAAGGGCATTATGCCAATGGTTTGGCGGCTTTGTTCATAGCAACGGGACAAGACGCGGCTTGTGTAGCTGAAGCGGCAACAGGAATTACTCGGATGGAAGAAAAGGAAAATGGAGCACTTTACTGTTCCGTAACGCTTCCGAACCTGATAGTGGGAACTGTTGGTGGTGGAACGGGCTTGCCAACACAGCGCGAATGTCTGGAACTAATGGGATGTTTCGGTGCCGGAAATTCCCGGAAATTTGCGGAGATCTGTGGAGCGTTGGTTTTGGCTGGTGAACTTTCAATTGCTGCGGCACTTTCAGCCGGACATTTCGTAAGTGCGCATCAGAATCTTGGACGTAAACATTAAGAAATGTCGTCAAACCAAAAGTTACTGAACATTCCTAATGTTCTGTCGGGCTACCGCATACTGGCGCTCCCGGTATTGTTTTACGCAATGTTTTCAGACAATGCCCAATTGTTCATCATTCTATTGTCGGCGAACCTGGTTTCCGATATTCTCGATGGATTTATTGCCCGGCGTTTTAACATGCAAACTGAATTTGGCGCGCGTTTGGACAGTATTGCGGACATTGGGACCTATATCTGTGCGTTTACCGGAATGTTCTGGTTTCATTACGATTTCATTCAGCAGCACGTTTTCGAATTCAGTTTGATGATGGTTTTGTATGTGGTTCCTCAGATTATTTCTTTGATCAAGTTCCGGCGAAGTCCAAGTTTGCATTTGTACAGTAATAAGATCACAGGCTATATCCAAGGGATCTTTATTTTCACCTTTTTCAATTTCGGGAATTATCCGCCATATTTCTATTTCATGGTCGCGTTTAGTGCGTTGGCTTATCTCGAAGAATTGGTTTGTGTACTGTACCTCAAAGAACTGCGCTCTAATGTAAAAACATTTTATCACCTTCAAAAACAACTAAATGCTGAGTAGTATCTACCCACTTGTAGCGGTTTATTTTGTAATTGGTGCAATTGCAATTGTTGTCATTAACCGAAGGAAACCCCAAACCAGGTTGGAGAAAAACAATCGCTGGATCAAGTATTTCCTGTATTTGTTGATTGTAAATACTATAATTCTCTGTATCAATTTTGATCTGTTTTTCTATGCAACTCTTGGGATTGGCCTGGTTGCCATTTATGAATTCATTCGTATGTCGATGAAAACAACCACGGCTAACCAACTTTTGTTCGGTTTACCCTTCATGCTTGTGTTGTCGGTTTTTCTTTTGGCATCGAATCAGACAAGTATTTCCGGGATAGGATTTGTTTACACACTTGTGTTTTGCTTCGACGGTTTTGCACAGATCATCGGACAATTGTTCGGCAAACGTCAAATCACTCCCAAATGGAGTCCGAATAAAACCCTTGGTGGATTCATTGGCGCTTTTGTAATTACTGTCGCAACTTCTTTCTATTACTGCCTGAATGTTGCAGACTCTAAATATCCTGACTATCTCGCTATATTGATCATTGGAATTTGCGTGAGTTTGTTTTCATTTTCCGGTGATATCCTGGCGTCCTTCTTCAAACGCGTTTGCGGTGAAAAAGACTACAGCAATCTCATTCCTCAGCACGGCGGGATTCTCGACCGGTTCGACAGTTTCATTTTTGCACTATCGGGCTATTATTGTTTAACTCAACTCTTTGAGATCAATGGACTTTAAACAAAACGAATTTTCGAAACCCGAAGAAAAGGGAAGATCTTTCTTGTGGCGTTTTTACAAGTATCAGAAAGAACGTTTTCCTATTCTGGGACATGGGCTCCTGGTCGCAAGTTTCAGTTTTTCGGCCATTGCTTTTTCACGGATCTGCCGTGGGGCTGAAGGTTTTGTTCCCTGGTCAACTTACGGATTAGGCGTTTTTATTACCGTTTCATTCTTTCTCCTTGTCCGCATTTTCGATGAATTCAAGGATGCGGAAGACGATGCCAAATACAGGAAAGAACTTCCTGTTCCGCGAGGGTTGGTTTCTTTGAAAGAATTGATGATCCTGGGAATTGTCCTGGTGCTCGCCCAGTTGGCTGTAATCCTCGTATTCTTCCCGAAATTGCTGATTGTTTGGCTGGCAGTATTGCTTTATCTCTGTTTAATGGGGAAGGAGTTCTTCATTCCGGAATGGTTGAAGAAACATCAATTCTGGTACGTTACGTCGCATATGTTTATCATTCCGCTGATCGATATTTTGGCAAGCGGTCTTGATTGGGCTCTGGAAAACGCAACACCTTCACCCGGATTGGGTTTGTTCTTCCTGGTTTCTTATTTCAACGGAATAGTTTTGGAAATCGGAAGAAAGATCAGAACTCCTGAAAAAGAGAAAGAAGGCGTTTTGACTTATTCTTCTATGCTTGGATTAAAGAAAGCGCTTTGGTTGTGGTTAGGAGTTTTAACTGTAACGTTAACTTGTAGTTTGATGGCTGTGTATTTCGCCGGCTACGGAATGATCGCTTATTTTATTTTCGGAGGAATTTTTCTTCTTTGTTCTGTCCCGGCGTGGCTTTGCCTGGCCAAAATCACTGAAAAACGTGCAAAAATGATGGAATACACTTCCGCTTTGTGGACCATTTTGATGTACTTTTCATTAGGAGCAATTCCTATGATCCAACACTTGCTGCCATGAGAAGAGTTTTAACTGCGGATATATTAAGGCAATTTCCCGATCATTCGATAGGAGGAAAGGCAAGAAACCTGGCCGAACTGTCGAATTTGGGATTAAATGTGCCGGATTGGATAGTTCTCTCTCAACAAACCCTGGCTGCGCTCTCTGATAAAAAAGGAAACTTGAATTTACCGGGAGAATTATTGGATGAAATTTGTTCACATTTCTTCGATACCGATTTTCTCGCTGTCCGCTCATCTGCTTTGGATGAAGATGGTGGTGATTTTTCCTTCGCAGGACTGTTTGAAACCAAATTGTTCGTTACTAAAGACAACCTTGAAGAAAGAATCCAGGAAGTGTGGCTTTCTTCATTCGCTGAACGTGTGCAGTTGTACCGCGAAAAGAACGGGCTGAAACAATTGTCAGGACTAGGAATTATCGTTCAGAAAATGATTCCTTCTGAAAGTTCAGGTGTTGCTTTTGGAATTAACCCCGTTACCGGAAATCGTAAGCAGCAACTGATAAGTGCAGTGTTTGGCCTTGGTGAGGGTTTGGTTTCAGGTGAATTAGATGCGGACAATTATCTGGTTGGAGATAAAATTGAAGCGGAAATTGCCCATAAAGAAGCCTACTTCGCCTTCGATTACGATAAAAAGTATGGTGTAAAGAACTTTGAACTTCCTGCTGAAAAAAGAAAACTTTCCGTTTTGAATGACAACCAGGTTCGTGAAGTTCAGGCTTTGCTCAAGATTCTTGAAAAGCATTTCCATAAACCACAGGACATTGAATTCGCGTTTTACGAGAACAAGTTATACTTGCTGCAATCCCGGCCAATTACTTCGCTTGCTAAAGTTGCAGACAAGAACGATGTGTATGTGCTTTGGGATAACAGTAACATTATAGAATCGTATCCCGGAGTTACAACACCTTTAACGTTTTCCTTTATCAGCAAATCTTATGAAGGAGCGTATCGCTTGTTTTGCGAGTATTTGGGAGTCGATAAAAAAGTGATAGAAGCGAACCAAAGCGTTTTTGAGAATACACTAGGGTTGATCAATGGCCGGGTTTATTACAACTTGAAAACCTGGTACCTGATGCTGGCAATGCTTCCCGGTTACAGTATCAATGCACGTTTCATGGAGAAAATGATGGGAGTGAAGGAGCGTTTTGATGTTCCGCAGTCGTATATCATTTCCAAAGGTCGGGCGTGGTGGCGGATCATGAAAATGGCTTTCAAAATGGCTTCACGTTATTATTCGCTTCCTCGTAAACGCAGGGAATTTGAGATTTTGCTGAATTCTACCATCGCGAAATACAAAGCGATCGATTTCAATGAGAAAAGCGCCAATGAATTGCTTCAATTGTATCTCGATTTTGAAAAGACCCTTTTGAATGAATGGAAAGCGCCGCTTTTGAACGATTTTTTCGCAATGATCTGGTTCGGGCGTTTACAAAGTACCTGCGAAAAAAAACTGAAAAGCAGTAATCCGAATATTCATAACGACCTGTTGTGTGGAAGTGCAGATATCATTTCCACTCAACCGATCCACCGAACAATAGCACTGGCTTCAGAAGTTTCTCAATCCACCCTGTGGAAAGAGCGATTCCTGGACTTGTCGCCGGAAGTTTTATGGAGCACCCTTAAGAAAGATAATACTGAAGAAGGAATACGAATGCATGCCGAAATTGTGCGATATATTGCAGATTTCGGTGAGCGCTGTATCGGTGAATTGAAGTTGGAAACCATTTCCTACACTCAGGATCCTGCTTTATTTGTCGCTATTCTTCAAACTTACGTTAAGAACGAAATCACCTCGAATAAACATAAGAACAATACGGAAGAAGAAATTCGTACCAAAGCCGAAGCTGAGGTGAATCAACTGTTACGCGGAAAGTTCTACAGGAAATACAAATTCAGAAAAACACTTCGTAAAGCCCGGGAACTGGTTTCTTCGCGTGAAAATCTGCGGTATGAACGAACTCGTGCTTTCGGGATTGTCCGTGAACTTTTTTCCGCAATGGGAGTTCGTTTTTATGCAGAAGGAATTTTGCGGAGCGACAGAGATATTTTCTATCTGACGAAAGAAGAAATAATCCAATTTATCGAGGGTAGATCGGTTACTCAAGACTTGAAAAAATTAGTTGAACTAAGAAAGGCTGAGTTTGTTGCTTATGAAGAGATGGAAATTCCTTCGGAACGTTTTGCGAGCTACGGACCTGTTTATCATGCAAATGATTTCTTCAGCAATGAAAAAGTAGAGGAGTTGACGGGTGACCTGAAAGGAATTGGCTGTTGTCCGGGACGAGTAACTGCACGTGTACAGGTAGTGAAAGATCCAAAAGACATTTCGTCATTGAATGGTTCTATTTTGGTGACTTCAAGTACAGATCCCGGCTGGGTAACACTTTTCCCAAGCGCTTCAGCGATTATAGTGGAACGCGGAAGTTTGCTTAGTCATTCTGCAATAGTGTCCCGGGAAATGGGAATTCCATGTATTGTTGGTGTTACCGGTTTATTGAGAACGCTAAAAACAGGAGATTTGGTAGAAATGGATGGAAGTACGGGAGTGATTAAGGTTTTGGAAAACATAAAAAGTGAATAGAAATCAGAGAATGGTGAATATGATTTGTTCTAAATGGAAATCCTATTCACTTCTCTATCCTCTGTTTTCTTAATACGATATTGAATGGAAAAACTAACAGATAAAGTTTCTTTCGAAATGATTCGCTATGCGAATTGTTGGGAAGACGCGGATGTACTTTTGAAAGGTTTGGCACCTGAAGAAGGGAAACGTTTTCTTTCCATTGCTTCTGCGGGTGATAACAGTTTTTCATTGTTGGTTTCAAATCCCGAGTTGGTGGTAGCGGTTGATGTGAATCAAAACCAGCTTTTTTTAGTTGAATTGAAGCGGGAAGCCATTCGTTACCTGGAATATGAAGAACTCCTGCAATTCCTTGGCTTCAAGGATTGTGGCAATAGAATCAAATTGTACAACCGTGTTCGTCAGCATTTGTCAGATAAAGCTAAGTTGTATTGGGATAAGCACCAGGAATTGTTGTCAAACGGAATTATTCATGAGGGCAAATTCGAAAAATACTTCCAGTTGTTTGCAGATAAAATTCTACCCTGGATCCATACCAAAAAACGCATTTCAGAATTACTTTCGGAAAAATCGAAAGAAGAGCAGGAAAAGTATTTCGATAAAAAATGGAACAATTTGCGTTGGAAATTCATGTTCAAGCTGTTTTTCAGTAAGACGATTATGGGAAGATATGGCCGTGACCCTGAATTCTTGAAACAAGTTGATGTTCACGTCGGAAGAACCATTTACAGCAAAGCATCGGTTCATTTACGCAGCACAGGCGCTCAGCGGAATTTTATTCTGAACTACAATCTTACCGGCGACTTTGGTAATTTACTTCCGCATTACCTGGAACCTCAAAATTATAAAAGGGTGAAAACCAATCTTGATAAAATTCATGTTTTCAGGGGATATGCGGAAGACGCAATTGCGCAATACGGTAAATTCGACTATATGAACCTGTCGAATATTTTCGAATATATGTCGCCTGAACTTTTTGAAAATACCGCGAGAGGTTTGGTAAACGGTTTGAATTCCGGCGGAAAACTGGCTTATTGGAACCTGATGGTGACACGTTCCATTGCAAAGCAATTCGAAAATGAAGTAAGGAATGACGAAATACTATCAAAAGAATTAACAGCTATAGATAAAGGATTTTTTTACCAGCAATTCCATTTAGATCAAAAATTATGATTGAAGATTTATTAGAAATAGGGTGGCTTTCGGCGTGTTTTTTAGGCTTGTTCGGTTTAAGCGAGCTCATCCACAGAACAATTTCAACCAAAGTGGAACTTACACGCAAGCTTGTACATTTCGGAACCGGGGTTTTAACCTTGCTGTTCCCGGTTTTTCTCACAAGCTCCTGGTCGGTGTTGCTGCTTTGCGGAAGTTTTGCTGTAATCCTGCTTATAAGTTTGAAATACGGGTTTTTGCCCTCTATCAATGCTATCGACAGGAAATCACACGGTAGTATTTTATATCCGGTGGCTGTCTATTCGAGCTTTTTGCTTTATGAATATCATAACAACGATTTGATGTTCTTTTATGCGCCTATCCTTATTCTTGCAATTTCTGACCCTATGGCTGCTTTGTTCGGAAAGCGCTGGTCGTACGGAAAGTTCACCATTGGAAAAGATACCAAAACCCTGGTCGGTTGTGCGGCTTTTATAGGTAGTGCTTTTCTCGTTTTGGTTGGTCTTTCACTTTTGTTCGGACAACAGCTCTCGTTTAACCTGGGATACCAATTATTACTTGTTGCCATTGGAGCAGCATTTATTGAAGCGATCAGCGGGAAAGGAACGGATAATCTTACGATCCCGCTTTCAGTTGTTGCATTATTGAGTTTATTCGCTTCGTTATGAGTTTGGAAATACACCGTTTATTGCCTGAAAGCGAAAACTTCGGTCTGTTTACCGAAGTTAAAAGAGTTGTCTACGAAGAAGATTCCGTCGGTTTGATTCAATCAGATGATTTGAACCTCGAATTCCTGGTCTCGTGCTTCGTTGTTACAGAAAACAGCATTCCTGTTGGTCGATTGGCTTTATACGATAATCCTGAATTGTTGTGGAATGGAGAAAAAGCTTGCTGCATAGGGAATTTTGAGTGTATCAACAACGAAACCATCGCTCAAAGGCTTATTTCTGAAGCAGAAATATGGGCAAAGGAAAATGGATGTCGTTTTATTATTGGTCCAATGAACGGTTCCACCTGGGACAATTACCGTTTTAGTGTTCATCATGATGAACCTTTGTTTCTCTCAGAAACCTTTCATCCTTTGTATTACAACGATTTGTTCAAAGCTTGCGGATTTGAGGTGATACTGAATTACGAAAGTCGCATTGAACGAGGCGTTACTACTAACAATGAGAAAGTAGCTCATAAGATAGAAGAATCGGCTCAAAATGGGGTTATAGTTCGTGAATTCGATTCCAATCGGATCGATGAAGAATTGAAACAGCTTTTTCCCCTGGTTAAAGGTTCTTTCGAGAGAAACACATTGTATACCGACATTTCGTGGGAAACGTTTTACAGGAAATATGCCAGCGTGATTAAACAATTGGGAACACGTTATGTTTTGTTTGCTGAAAAAGAGGGCGAAATAATTGCTTTTGTATTTGCTTTTCAGAATTTACTGGAAACTTCCAAAAAACAACTAATCTATAAAACCGTTGCCAGAAAATACGGGAAGGAATATGCCGGAATTGGCCATGTTGTTGCGCTTGAGGTAATGAAGCGGGCGGTTGAAGATGGGATGGAAGATGCAATTCACGCATTTATGATCTATGATGCAACGTCAACGGATATTTCCCGGAATTTCAATTCACAGCCCTACAAGGAGTATGTACTTTATGCAAAAGCGTTATGAACAGGACGAATGTTACCGATCTGTTTTTTACTCACGCGGAGAAATCTCCCGGACGTTGTGCTATTGTAAATGGAAAGCAGCGAATTTCATACGGTGAACTGGCTGAGCAGGTAAAACAGACAGCTGCTTACTTTCAATCAAAAGGAATTGAGAAAGGTGACCGGGTGCTGGTATTTGTTCCCATGGGAATTGACCTTTACCGAACAGTGCTGGCACTTTTTGATATCGGCGCAACCGTTGTGTTTTTGGATGAATGGGTGAGCAGGAAACGTTTGGAGATTTGTTGTCGTTTAGCGAATTGTAAGGCATGGATTGGTGGATGGAAAGTGAAAGTATTGTCTTTTTTGTCGAAAGAACTTCGAAAAACACCGGTAAAGTTGGGTTTAGGTTTCAAAACAAACGAAACGTATTCCAAAATTAATCCCTCTGCTGAGGATGTTGCTCTGATCACTTTTACAACAGGAAGTACGGGAATTCCGAAAGCGGCCATACGGACACATAAGCATCTGCAAAGCCAGTTCGACGCCCTGATTGAAAAGATCAAGCCCGAACAAGGAGAAGTTGATATGCCGGTTTTACCAATTGTTCTGCTCATCAATCTCGGGGCCGGATGTACTTCAGTAATTGCACCTTTCAAAGCAAAGAAGGCGCAGAAAATGAAACCGGAATTGATGGTGGACTTAATGCTGAAAGAAAAGGTGAATCGCGTGGTTTCATCGCCCTATTTTGCAATTCGTGTTGCTGCATATTGTACTGAAAAAGGAATTGAACTTCCCGAATTAAAGAAAGTATTCACCGGTGGAGCACCTGTTTTTCCTAACGAAGCAAGTATTTTGAGTAAAGGATTTCTAAGTGCTGAAGTTTCGGTTGTTTATGGTTCTACCGAGGCCGAGCCGATAAGTATGATCTCAGTTGATGCGTTAAAGAACGAAGATCCTGAACGTAAAAACGGACTTTGTGTGGGACAAATCCATAGAACTACAGAATTGTTGATTCTACCGGTTTCAGAGAAGCCTATTGTGGTTTCTTCACAGGAAGAGTTGCAGGAATTGGCCTTGAATGCCGGACAAATAGGAGAGATCTGTGTTTCAGGAGCTCATGTACTTTCCGATTACCTGGACAATGAAGTTGCAGTTTTTCGAAACAAGATCAAATTTGAAAACCATTGCTGGCACAGAACGGGCGATAGTGGTTTTATTGGTGAAAACGGACAACTTTATTTAACTGGACGGGCAGCTAATTTGTTTGAAATTAATGGAAGGCTACAGTCTCCGTTTTTGTTGGAGTATATTATTAAACAATTTAACGAAGTAAATGAATCTACTATATTGAATATTAATAATTTATATATTTTATTTGTTGAACTAAAAACGCCATTCTTTAATTTGGATTTATTGAAGAAAAAGTTTCCGTTTGTGGATGAGATTGTAGTGGGGAAAATAGCTAAAGATCCGCGACATTTTTCGAAGATCGATTACGGGAAGTTGAAAGAAGAGTACCTGAAGAAACACTGATCCTGGCTACTAACATAAATTCGTGATTTTACGAATTTTGAAATACACTATTTCTGTAATTCTCTGAATAGCGAAGAAATTGGCTAAATACTGGGATTCCTGTGGTTTCAACCAATAAAAGTGTAACTAAATAGGTCATTTTTCCTGGTGCTTCTGTTGTACCGCTTTATCTGTTTTATACTGAATCCACCGAAGCATCACACTTTTGTTAGTAATCTTCATTCCCTTTCTGCGCTCAGTTCGATTTAATTGGTAATTTTATCTTCTGATTTTTCGGGAAATGAATGCCCGTGATTAATTTCAACAAATAAAACTCAATTTATAGACACAATTATGTCATTGAATTTTTCTCTTCCATATATACCTGAAAGAACCGCACAACCAAGAAACTCTGGTATTACCATGATGATGGATAAGGGGTTGGGATATACAGAAGCCAAGAACTTTATTGAGGCTTCCGCGCATTTGACGGATATCGTTAAATTCGGTTTCGGAACTGCTTTCGTTACAGCTGATCTGGAGAAAAAACTGGACTTGTATCGTGATGCCGGTTTACGCCCTTATTTCGGAGGAACCTTGTTTGAAGCTTTTCACGCTCGTGGTAAGTTCGAGGATTACCTGAGAATCCTGGATAAATACAAAATGGACCTTGCTGAAATTTCTGACGGATCGATCATTATCAATCACGACGAAAAATTGGAATTGATAGCTCGATTGGCTAAGGAAAGAACAGTACTTTCTGAGGTGGGGTCTAAAGATTCCGGAATCCTCATTAGTCCGAACCGTTGGATTAAAATGATGAGCTCCGAATTAGATGCAGGGTCATGGAAAGTAATTGCTGAAGGTAGAGAAGCAGGTAACGTTGGGGTCTTCCGACCAAACGGGACTGCGCATACCATGTTGATCAACAAGATTATCGCTCACGTGAAACCTGAAGATATTTTGTGGGAAGCTCCTCAGAAAAACCAGCAGGTTTGGTTCGTTAAATTATTCGGAGCTAACGTAAACCTTGGGAATATTGCCCCCAACGAAGTCATTCCTTTGGAGTGTCTGCGCTTAGGATTGCGTGGCGATACGTTCTTCGAGTTTTTGCCGGCTGACTACGCTGAGCGACTAAAACAAGTTGATTCCGACGATCCTGAAGAGGATTAATCCATGGAGTTTCGTTCCACTGTAATTCGTGGACATTCTGGTCCCATTTACGCGTTAGCACTTGATTCTGATTTTGTGTACAGCACAAGCTCGGATGGTTTTGTTACGCGTTGGAGTCTGGAAACAGCTGAGCAGGACAAGTTCACGGTTAAATTGGATAGTCCGGCGTATGTTATGCATTTACGTAATGGTATTTTATTCGTTGGTTCTACAAACGGAACAGTACGCGCAATCAATCTGAAAACGAAGTTATTGATTTGGGAAAATAACCGTTTTGGCAAACCAATTTTTTCAATGTGTTGGTCAGAAATGCTTGATCTGCTTCTTGTCGGTGATGCTGAAGGAAACCTCTTCGCCATTGATATTGTTGGTAAATCTACCTGGTATTTCCCATTGGACAGTGGTAAGATCCGCGTTATCCGTGAATTTGGTGATCATTTTTATGTTGGCTCGCAGGACGGTAAACTTCGTTGTTTTCAATTGCCTTCATTGAACGAAATTTGGTGTGCCTCAGCTCATGAGGGAAGTATTTACGCTATTTTGAAACTGGATTCGGGCCTCGTTTCAGCTGGTTTCGACGGGAAAGTTTCTATCATTAACGATCAGGGAAATATCCGTAAATCTTTTCCTGTTCATTACCAAAGCGTTTATGGAGTGGAGAAATTTGAGGATGGTTTTGTTACCTGCTCAAAAGATAAGACCATCAAAGTGTGGGACCAGAATTGGAATATTCTCAAGAAAATAGAAGAAATCGAGGGGCATACGAAGTCGATAAACGCGATTGCTTCTGCGGAAAACGTGTTTATTACTGCCGGTGACGACAAAACCATAAGAATTTGGAATAAGATTTGACATTCGCAATTCAACTTCATATATTTGGTTAGAATGAGTGATTCATCTTTTTATCAGCAAAAGCCTGTACTTCAGCAAGAAAAAAAATCAGGGAACTCAACTTTAATGACTTTATTCTCATTATTGTTGTTCATACTTAGTTATGCGCTTTTCGTTCAGCAGGATCTTGTTTTTATTTTTCTCGTGGTTGGAGTCCTCTTTCTTCATGAATTCGGACATTTTGCGTTTATGAAGCTTTTCAGGTACGAAAATGTTCGCATGCTGTTTGTGCCATTGATGGGCGCATTTGTTCACGGAAAAAAGGAAAGTTATAATCAGTGGGAACAGGTTTTAGTGATCCTTGCCGGGCCAATTCCTGGAATTATCATAGGTTCTGTGATGTGGTACTACGGATTTACCGGCAATATCGCGGTTTTAAAATCCGCATCATCCATCTTGTTGATCCTTAATGTAATCAACCTGCTTCCGGTTCAGCCCCTTGATGGTGGACGATTGCTTCAAACCCTGTTCCTTGCGAAATCGAGTTTACTACCTGTTGTATTTACACTGCTCTCCTCGCTTTCCTTAATTGCTGTTGGTTATTATATGGAATGGTATGTTTTGATGGGGGTTGGATTTTTTATGTCTTTCCAGGTGAGAAACCAATACCGTTCTTATCTTATTCATAAAGCACTCCGTGAGCAGAATGTGAATTATACAGGAACGTACGACGAGCTTTCTAATGGTGATTATCACTTCATCAAACTGGAAATGCTGGAAAATACACCGGGGTTGAAAAAATACCTGGATTTGTCGAACGATCCGGAAGCCGACCAAATGGTGGCGCAGGAAGTAAACTTATTGCTTGATCCTGCCGTGAAATTGAACGTAGGTATTCTTTCAAAAGTAATCTTATGTCTTGTCTGGATGGCTGCTATTGTGTTGCCGACGTACTTATTACTTCAAGCGAAATTTTGAGTTGTGATCCCGGAAATAGGCAAGAAGGTAGGATTTCTTCGTGAACAGGGTACGGCAATTATTCTTGAAATTCGCGGGAAGAAAGTGTTGGTTGAAGATTCAGACGGTTTTGAACGTGAATTACTGCTTGAAGAACTCATTGAATTACACTTTCCGGAGAAGGTAAAAGCTCCTGAATTGAGAAGCACTGAAGAAGCCAACGAAAAGCTAAAAGGAATCGTTCCAACGCGCAAAGAACAAAAAGCAAAGATTTCCAAACAAAACCTCGGATTGATAGAATGGGAGATAGACCTCCACATTGAAGAGTTAGTGGATTCTATTTCCGGCTTAAGTAACACCGAAATTGTACTGAAGCAAATGAGTTTCTTCAAGAACAAATTCCAGCTGGCGAAAAATCAACGGGTAAACAAACTGGTTGTAATTCACGGCGTTGGTGAAGGAGTTTTGAGGAGTGAAATTCGCTCGTTCTTACAAAAACAGCAAGCCATCGAATTCGAAGATGCCGATTTCAGGAAATATGGGAATGGAGCGACATTGGTGGTTTTTCATCCGAATTGGTGACTTCGACTCCGCTACGCTTGTGCTTTAGCTTTAGCTTCAGCTTAAACTGATTTTGAACTGCAGCCAAAATAGCATAAAAATGTACATTTTGGCTGATGTTTAACTCATTATTCCATCTTTAAGTGCAGCCAAAATGATAATAAATTCATATTTTTGGCTGTAATTCATTATTCTGTTATGCCCAGAAAAATTGTAGGAAGAGAAGTTGAAAAAGAAAAACTCGAAGAAGCGTTAACAACTCAAAGGTCTGAGTTAATCGCGATTTACGGGCGAAGAAGAATAGGCAAAACTTATTTAATAAGAGAATATTACTCCAGGAATATCATATTTAGCTTTTCCGGTCTAAGAAACGGAACGCGGCCAGATCAGATTGAGAATTTCATGCTGGAGTTGAATGAATTTACCGATAAATTCAAAGATGAAAAACCTGAGAATTGGCTTCAGGCCTTTAATATTCTAAAGCAGCACTTAAAGGGAATAAAAGAAACCAAAAAAAAGAAAGTCATATTCATAGATGAGTTTCCCTGGATAGATACTTTGAGATCGGGTTTCCTTCCTGCATTTGAAAATTTCTGGAATACTTACTGTACTACAAGAGACGATTTGATAGTTGTTATCTGTGGCTCAGCTGCTTCATACATGATCAAAAAAATCATAAAGAATAGAGGCGGGTTGCACAACAGAATCACCAGAAAGATCAAATTAGCTCCTTTTCGATTAAAGGAGGTGAAAGAATTCTTCGAAAATAAAGGAATTCGCCTTCCGGAAATCGAAATTCTAAAGATATATATGGCTCTTGGGGGAGTAGCGGAATATTTGGAACATGTCAAAATTGGAGATTCAGCGGTTACAGCTATTGAGCGGTTGTGTTTTCAAAAAGGTGCACAACTTGAATATGAATTTGACGAGGTCTTTAAATCGCTTTTTGAAGAGGGATCATATCACGAGCAAATCATTAAGTCCTTGTCTAAAGGTCCGAAGAAAGGTATGCTCAGAGATGAAGTTTTAAAAGACCAGGGACTTAAGTCCGGGGGGCAATTTACAAAATCGATGAATGAATTGATTGAGTCTGGTTTTGTTGAAAGTTATCAGTCTTATAGAGAGAACAGGAAAACAACACTTTATCGGGTTTTTGATGAATTCTGTTTATTTCATTTACAGTTCATGGCTCCATTTAAAGGAAATAGTTGGACGGAACTTTATACGAAGAAGGAGTATGAATCCTGGAGTGGGTATGCATTTGAAACCGTTTGTTACAAACATGTTGATTGCATCAAGAAAGCACTGAAATGTGACCAGATCAATTCTAAGAATTACAGTTGGAGCAACAGTAAAGCGCAAATTGACCTTGTTCTGGATCGCGACGATAACCTAATGAACTTGTGTGAGATAAAATTCTATAATGACACCTTCACGATAGATTCGAATTACGCCGACAGTTTACGAAATAAGGAAACACAGCTCAGAGCGGCAACAGGTACCAGAAAAGGAATGAATACGGTAATGCTTACCACATGGGGAATTACGGGCAAACATGCTGTTGGATTGGTAACAAATAGTTTGACAAAAGAATGTTTGTTTGGGTGAGAGGATTACGTTACGGCTGTAATTTTCATCTGAATTGGCATCTCGACTCCGCTCGATGACCAATCCTTCTGCTAATACTGTAGGATCGAAAATCAGATAATTAAACGCTATCAAAACAATTGTTTATGCACTATATTCATTAATTTTTGAGTGTTCCATATTATCATTTAAAACCTCAATTATTTTTTCTAGATATTCTTTTTGCTGTTTTATATAGTCTTCACTTTGGAGATATGTAATTGCAATTTTTTCAAGTTTTGGAATATACTCATTAGCGTATCTATTAGTATGATCCTTTTCACTTAACTTTTTGAAATATTCTATTAGTGGATTAATACATACCTTCATAAGGTTTTCAGGTGTGTCATTTGGTTTTTCTATCTCCATCAATTTATTGTAATAATCATTCAACGTCATTAATTCTGGAATTTCTATGACTTCATTTACAGGGAGATTAATCGATAACATTTTTGACAAGTGAAAATCTTGAATTTGTTCATTCCATTTGAGTAGGATTTCGTTTTGCCTTTGTATAAATCTAATGTGTGATTCACGGTATTGTTTGAAATTCTCCATGCATAAATTTATTGAGACAAACAGTTGAACTGCGTCGGAAGGAGGAAAACCCTTATACTGAAAACTCTTTGTTATTTGTGCCTTATTCATAGTGTCCAATAATTCTATAGGTTGAATAATGAATCTTGTTTGCACAACTTTGAATGGTTTCAAATTTTCTAAACCCGATATGGTTTCCCTGATTGTTTGAATTTGGTTTTTAATGGAATCACTTTGTTTTGATAAATACAATGTGAAATAATCAAACTGTTCGTCAAGTTCCTTTTTCTCCTTTCTATTGAGTTGCCAACTTGAAATCCAATATCCCAAAAGAAATGTTATAATAAGTAATATGGGGTCTAGGAAAACATCTAAATAGTCTAAAAAATCTTTAGAATTTTGGATAGTGGTGTTCATGTTTTTAGTTATTATCTGAAATATAATTAACAGTAGTTGCCAGAAGTTGATTTTTATGAAGTTTTGTGTCAAATTTTCTTAGTCATTATATAATCATCCATCACATAGCCATTTCCAATGTCCAAAACCTCTTCTTCCGCAACCTCAAACCCTAGATGTTTATAGAAACTCACGGCCTTATTGCCTTTGTTGACGTTCAAATGGAGCAGGGTAGAGTTGTTTGCTTTTGCTTCTTCCACAACTGCATTGAGCAACGCTTTTCCGGCGCCGGTTCCCTGCGTTGAAGGTAAAACGTACAATTTATGAATGCGTGTGATCGGTTTGTTTTGGTAATTGTGCTCGATTCCGCTGAAGCCAACGATTTCACCGTTCATTTCCAATACAAGGAAATCCTGTTTTTCGTCGGAAATGGTTGCTGCGATCTTTTCTTCGGAATACATCCAGTTGAGCATGTAGGCAATTTGCTCTGCGCTGATGATTTCTGAATAGGTTGCGGGCCACGTCAGTTCGGCGACTTCACGAATTCGGGCCACATCTGCCAGGGTTGCTTTTCGGATCTCCATGTTAAACGTCTTTCCCGAATGAATACATGTCGTTGTGATTGAATTCGATTTGGTCTTTCAGTTTCTTGATCGTTCGCGTTAGAAGGAAAATCATTTCCGAGCTGTTCGTTTTCAGCCAGCCAAAACTTTCCATTTCTCCCTCAACCCCCATTGCAACGTGGTACAACAATTCAAATCCGTGTACTTTCAGCCAATGCTGTGCGCTTTCGTTTCCTTCTGACGCGTTGATCATTGCCATTAAATGCGGATAACCATTCTTCATCAGCCAATCTCTTGCTTCCTGCTTCAATTTGATTGCCTGCGTTGTATGGTACAATTCTTCGTAACCATTATTCAGCAACCAAATATCGAATTCGCCTTCGCCTTCAAGCGCTTTAACCCAAGCCATCATGATCTTCGGATCGTAATTCAGGTTCATGAACTCTACTTTGGCTTTGCCCGACACTACTTTTTTCGACTTGTTATCGTCTTTCCCGAATATTTTTGAAAACCAACTCATCTTTTCTAATTAATACGAATAGAACAAATAGGAGACAAGAATCGCTATAATGATTCCTATGATATCTACCAACAAACCAACTCCAGCCGCATATCTTGTATTCTTGATTTTAACGGAACCAAAGTAAACCGCAAGAATATAGAACGTTGTTTCTGTTCCGCCTTGCATGGTTGCTGCCATTTTCCCTACAAAAGAATCCGGTCCAAAGCTTTTATTCTCTAAAACAGATTGAAGCATCGCTCTTCCTCCAGAACCGCTGAAAGGTTTTATCAAACCTACCGGAAGTGCATCTACAAATTCAGTATGTACCAATCCAATCCAGATACAAAGCTCCCGTATTCCATCCAGTAGTGCATCTAAGCACCCGGATGCACGAAAAAGTCCGATTGCGCATAGTATTGCAACAACATAGGGAACAATTGTAATTGCAACCTGGAATCCTTCTTTCGCTCCTTCAATGAATTCTTCATAAACAACTACTTTCTTGACCATAGCCAGCACAAGGAAAAGAATGATGAATGACAAGAGAATGCCATTACCCATGACGCTGGAAATGGTGGAAGTATATTGAGGGAAATAAACAGAAATTGCAAGCAGACCGCCTACAAAACTCAATCCAATAGCGAAATAAAGTAAAACGATCGGGTCGAGAAGTTTGATTCGTTGTTTTATAGCAACAATGATCAGTGCGCAGAAAGCAGAAAGAAAGGTTGTTATAAGAATGGGAATGAAAACCTCGGTAGGATTGGAAGAATTCATTTTTGAAAGCATTGCAAGCACGCTGACCGGAATGATCGTTAAACCGGCGGTGTTCAAAGCAAGGAACATAATCTGTGCATTCGAAGCTTTTTCCTTGTCAGGATTGAGGTCCTGCATTTCCTTCATAGCCTTTAAGCCCAGTGGAGTAGCCGAATTATCTAATCCCAGCATATTTGCAGAAAAATTCATCATAATCGATCCGATTGCCGGATGATCTTTCGGTATTTCAGGAAATATTCTTGCTGTGAACGGAGAGATAACTTTCGCCAGAAGCTGAACGGCGCCTCCTTTTTCTCCAATTCGCATAAATCCGAGCCAAAAACACAATGCTCCGGTAAGCCCGATAGAAATATCAAATGCCGATTTCGCTGAATCAAACAAGGCAAGCGACATTTTCTCATAGATTCCCGTATCGTACCAGAAAATGAGCTTACATGTTGCTACAACGAAGGAAATCAGGAAAAATCCTATCCAGATTCTATTAAATAACATGAATCAAAAATCGGAATAATTACCAAGAGAAATCGTCTTTCCTTTTACAGATATTCACAAAGTTTTCAATAAGAATGGCGCCATTGTTCCCTGAAACTTCAGGATGGAACTGTACGCCGTACAATTGTTTCGATTCATGCATCATCGCTTCGTTGATACAAGCATCTGAAACGCCAACGTGAACAAAATGATGTGGGATGGAAACGCTTTCACAATGGTCTTCCATGAATTCGATCTCGTTCGGAAGGCGTTCAAACAGTGGACAATCCGCAATAATTTCGATTGTTTGCAGATAACGGTCTTCTTTTTGTCGATTGGCTAAAGCTCCGTAGGTCAACCCAAGCATTTGGTGTCCGAAACAGATTCCTAAAACCGGTGTTTCTGTAGTTTTTAGCCACGTAAACCGCTCCAAATAAGGTTCAGGATCTTTTTCCGTAATGAGAATAGGAGCTCCGGAAATAATGAAACCATCGGCGTTTTCATATTCTGAATAGTTGAATTCATCCAACTGAACAACTTTGGAATAGTGAAATTCCTCAACCATTTCCTGGATTTGAGGTGTTTTGGTACTTCCGCAATTGATGATTACGATCATAGTTCTATTTGTCCGATTCCCTGGCGAATGATCTCCATTCCGCCATCCACACAGTTTACAATAGTTGACGCTTCCAGGTTGCCGTGCCCGCCGTCGATAATTACAGCAACTTCATCATCATAACGCTCATAGATCGCCGCCGGATCTACAAAGTAATCCGTAATCTCGTCGTTATTGTCGTGCAATGAAGTAACTGCCAACGGATTTCCCAATTCGCTAACGAGTGCTTTTACTATCGGATTGTTCGGAATACGGATCCCGATCTCCTTTTTGCTCGTGTCGAAAAGTTTTGATACTTCATTGTTGGCGTCCATAATGAAGGTGTATGGACCGGGAAGATGATAGTTCAGCAAACGAAACGTTCCCCTGTCCAATTGTCGAACATATTGCGAAACCTGCGACATGTCGTTACACATTATCGAGATGTTGGTTTTGGATAGCTTGGACTCTTTCCACTTTGCCAATTCGTTCAATGCTTTTTTATTTTTCAGATCACAAGCAACAACATACACGGCATCGGTAGGAATGATAACCAATTCGCCTTTCTTTAACTCGTTAACAACCTGGTCGATCAAACGACTGTCTATGTTATATGGATTTATCTCGATGAACATGATTTCGTAAAATTACTAATTACAAATTACCAATTACGAATGCCAATCACAAGTATTTAGAAGTTAATCATTTGTAATTACTAAAGTATTTTGATTTCCGTTCTCCGGTTGGCCTGGTGTTCTTCTTCCGAACAGGTAACACCATCTTTACAGCGATTCAGCAACATGGATTCTCCATAGCCTTTGGCATAAATACTTGTCGTAGGCACGCCTTTTTTGATCAGATAATCAACGCAACTCTGAGCTCTTGCTTGTGATAGTTTCTGATTTCCGGTTACAGAGCCCCGGGCATCGGTATGTGCTGCCAGTTCGATTTTTAGCTTGTTCTCGATAATGAATTCGGCCAGTTTGTCCAACGAAGCCATACTTTCCGGCCGCAATGTCGATTTGTTGTAATCGTAAAAAATGTTCTCCAGTTTGAACTTATCGCCTTTTTTGATGAGTGGAAGCTGGAGCAGCAATTGAATTACTTTGTCGTCTTCATCCGTTGTCTGGAAGATGGTTTGATCGTCCACATATCCGCGTTTGGTCGCATGTACTTCATATTCTGTGAATCGATCGACAACCAATATTGCTATTCCTTCATCGTTGGTATAAAGAACGGTGTCTTTTTGTGAAAGCGGATTGGTAACCGTAACTTTTGAACTCTTGATCGGAAGATTGGTTCCGCGTTCAACAACCTTCAGCATGACATCAATAATTAAGGGTTGAAACACTAGTTCTCCTGTTAAGAGCGTGTCTCTCGTAATACCTGCAGTTTCAACGGGAAGCTCTTCTTTTAGTTTAAAGTATTGCTTTGATGATGTGAAGTTATAACTATGATTTACAAATAATTGCGTATTGAATTTGCCAAGTGAATCAGTAAATAACGTATCCGTTTGATTGGTTGTCAAATCTTCGAATAGCACGTAGTGATTAGGGATAGGTTCGTCTTGCTGGTAATCGGCTAAGACTGTTCCTTCAAAGTTGATCATCGGATCTTTTCTTGTCCAGGCATAAACTCGGTCAACGAAATCGCCGCGATTGGAAGAGAAGAATCCTCCTTTTTCAGAAGGAAGCGCAATTATCCCGAAATCGTCGTATGAAGTATTGATTGGAGCGCCCATATTCAGTACTTTTCCTTCCATACTAAGATCTGTACTGAAAACATCCAGTCCACCAATTCCGAAATGTCCGCGGGAAGAGAAATAAAGCGTAGTTGCAGTTAAATGGGGAAACAATTCATCCTGGTCTGTATTTATTTTCGGACCAAGATTTACAGGTTCAGTCCACATTTCTCCAATCTTGTCGGAGTAATAAAGATCCGCGCCACCAAAACCGCCGGGTTGTTTACTGGAAAAATAGATCTGTTTTCCATCTGCAGAAAAGCAGGCGTGACCGACGTTGTAAGTCGGATTGTTGAACGGGAAGGGTTTAACTTCCTGCCATATGCCATTTACCTTTTTTGAAAAATAGATGCCGAGAACCACAATTTCCTGGTCATTATGCTTTCCAAGCGTGTTTTTGGTGATTACCATTGTATTTCCATCCGGACTGAAGGAAACAGGACCATCATGAGCTCTTGAGAAGAAAGCATCTTTCAATACTTTCGGTTTCACCAGGCTGGAATCAATATCGTAAGGCGAGTAGAGCATATTGATGAAATAGCTATTGTCCCAACCGTATTTGCTGTTCAGGAAACCGGCATTTTTCGCTTTCGACATAAAGAGGATTCCCTGGTCGTAAAACGCCGGACAGAAATCACCCAAACCGGAGTTGATGCTGAGTGGTTCTATGAAATAAATGGAGGAATCGGCCAGTAAACGCCCGAAATCTTTATTCTTATCCTTCAATAACTGAACGAAGTTGTTGGTCGGATAAACCAGGTTGGCATCTGCCAATAATTGGTCTGCCACTTCATATTGACCGATCACACGAAGCAAATCAATATATTCCACATAATCGACTTCCGTTAATCGATTGGTCTCATGAAGTTTAGAGTAATAGTATTTCGCTGTATTGAACTGGTAAAGGTTCTTGTTTGAAATTGCTGCTTTTCGAACATTTTCCCAATTGATATTTCCTTTTCCGCTAATCGTTTTTCTTGCCAGTTCCTCGTAAATCGGAGCAGCCGAGAAATATTCCAGCTTCGCAAAATGGTCATCGGCTTTGCGCTGTTTTGCTTGCGCGAGTAGTGAGCAGGAAAGGAACAACGAGAATGAAATCAGGATAAGTAAGCGCATCGGTCAACTAGAAATAGCGTGGTGAGTTGTAAACGACTTTTTTGAAATTGAAATCGTAAGTTAATAATATTTCGTGTGAACCGCTTTGGTAGTTCATCAGGCCATTTATTGGGAAATCATAACCGTATCCGACCTGAACACATTTCTTAATGGTGACAATAGCCGATATTCCAACAGATTCGTTGTACCTGTACATTGCCCCAAACCATAATTTATCATACATCAGCATGCTGACGTTAAAATCCATTGTCAGCGGTGCATCCGGCGTATATTTGATCATTGTTGAGGGTTTCAGTTTCAAAACACTGTTCAAATCGAAAACACCACCAGCCGCGAAGAAGAAATGACGTTTGTTCAATGATGTCACCAAAGTAGTAGCATCTTCCAGTTTCGCCTCAAATAAGCGGGGAGAAGAGATCCCGACATAATGTTTGTCGCCGTAATAATACAAACCGGCACCTAAATTCGGTTTGGTACTTGAAAAACGTTGTCCGTAATAAGGATCATTTACATCCGTAACATTCAGGTTGCTGAAGTCGAAACTTATGAAATCTGCACCACCGGAAAGTCCTGCAGCCAAGCGATCACCTTTTTTGTTTAGTCGAACTCCAGCGCTCAAATCCACATAAGCAGCAGTTCTGTTACGGCTCCCGATATTGTCATTCACGAAATGCGCTCCGAGACCTAAATTATTTCCCAAAATGGGGGAGTGTACGCTAAACCATTGCGACATTGGTGAACCGCTGTAACCAACCCACTGAAAACGTGCAAGCGATACAAAGCTTAATGATTGCCGGCTGCCTGCGTAAGCGGGATTGTAATACAGCGGATTTTGCATGTACAACGACATTTGTTCATCTTGCTGTGCATTTGCCAAAGAACCAAAGCACAATCCGAACCAAGCGAAAATTATCTTTTTCATTTTTGTGCTTTTAATATTGAAGTTCTAAATAGCCTTTGTATTCCGTATTTTCTGTATCGTTCAGCCTGATCTGGTAGAAATATGTCCCGAATGGAACTTTTCCTGATTTGCCGTCAATCGTTAATCCATTGTTCGGTTCACCATTCCACGGTGTTGTATAAGGAGAAACCTTGTAGATCAGGTTACCCCAGCGATTGTAGATAAATACTTCAGCCTCCGGGTAGTATTCCAAACCTTCTACGTCCCAGGTGTCGTTACTTCCGTTATCATCCGGAGTTACCAGTTCCGGAATATCTAAACAAGCAGAGGAATGCAGAACAGAAACTTCTGTTGTGTCGGAAGTGATACAACCTAAACTGTCTGTAATCTGAACGATATAAGTTCCAGCCTGGTTTTGAGTGAAAGTTGGAATCGTAATCATTGCATTGGAACTTGTAAACAAATTCGGTCCGTTCCATGAATAGGTTCCGCCACCTGTTGCAGTTAGGATTAATGTTTGTCCCGGACATAATTCCGCGGGTCCGTTAATTCCACCGAAACTGTTAGAATTAATAGCAACAGCAATGGAATCAGAGTTCGAACAACCGTTCCCATCCGTAATTGAAACGATGTAAAGTCCGCTTTGAGAACCAATAGCCGGATCGAAGTTAACGGTGTCATTGGTTGAACTGAAATTGTTCGGTCCCATCCATGAGAATGTTCCGTTTCCAGCTGCGAACAACAGAATATTTGCTCCCAAACAATAGGTGTCGTTATTCGTAGAATTCGAACTTACTGAAACCACAGGAAGTGTATTTACGGTTAAATCAGCACAACCCGGGGTACTTGGACATCCGTTTACCGTAACAATTGCACAGTAAGTGCCGCTATTCGTTACTTGAACAGGATCAAATGTGAAACTGGAAGATGAGTTTGTGAATCCGTTGGGCCCTGTCCAGCTGTAGCTTCCACCAGCAACTGTTGGTGTTGATCCGGTAACAGAACTGTTAATGCAAGGCGAAGCATCGGTGAAATTTACCAGCGGTACAGTTGGAGTAGGGAAGTTATTTACTGTGAACGGACCAAAAGTGGCTGAACATCCGTTTCCATCTGTAACCTGAACCGAATAATTTCCGGCATTTACATTCGAAAGGTCGGGAGTGATACCAATAGTATTTCCAAGCCCATCCTGCCAAAGGTAGTTGAGTGTTGGCGTTCCTGTTACTACGATTCCCACCAAAGAACCGGTAGGAGAATCGCAATTGCTGTTGTTTGAAGTTGCAGATACACTCAATACTGGCAATGCGTCCACGATTATATTGATCGAAGCGTTCGATGAACATCCTGCCGTTGTTCCTGTAACGGAATATGTAGTATTTGAAGTTCCTGTGATGTCAATGGAACCGGTTATTTCCGTTGTGTTCCAAACGTAAGAAGAAGCGCCTGAAGCGGTTAGAGTTAATACATCGTTCATGCAAACGTTAGCAAAAGCACCATTTGTGATAACAACATTTGGATTTGGAGTAATTACCACATTTGTATTTCCGGCCAAAGAAGGACAACCGTTTACTGTGACGACCAAACCATAGTTTCCGTTTTGTGCCGAACCTGCATTTGAAATGGTAGGATCTTCATCAGTTGAGTTGAATGAATTTGGTCCTGTCCAGGAATAAGTTCCGCCGGAAACTGTTGGTCCGCTTAATTGAATAGTTCCGTTCTCACAGATCAAACCGTTGTTTGAAATACTCGGGGTTGCAGGAGTAGCGATGACTTCAAAATTTGTTGTTGCATTTGCACTTGGGCAAGATCCATTTGCTGCAATAAAGTTTTGGACAGTATAAATTCCCGGAGTTGAAGCTGAAACATCAATTGCTCCTGAAGAAGCGTTGATCGAAAGTCCTGCACTTGAACTGAATACGCCACCGCTTCCTCCTATAGGGAAAACAGGTGAAGGATCAACTGAACTTTGGCAATAACTAGGGTTCGGGTAGGAGAAACTTGCACTTGGCGAACTTGAAATGACGATGGTTACAACATCGGAAGCCGCCGGACATGGTCCAACCGGATCATTTGTTGTTAAAGTTAAAACAACTGAACCTGCCGTAATTTCGGCAGCACTCGGTGTGTAAGTTGAAGTTGCGGAATTGCTATTGGAGAATGAACCACCTCCATTGCTCCATGAAACCGAAGAAGCACTTCCGCTGCTTGAACCGGCAAGATTCACCATTGCACCATTACAGGAAGCAAGATTTGCGCCTGCATCAACCTGAGCAGCAGTGTTTACGGTTAAAACCGTAGAGCCAACTGCCGAAGTACAGCCGTTAACAGTGACGGTTACATTATATGTTCCGGCATTTATTGCCTGTCCGTTTCCGAAACCAGGATCTTCTGCAGTAGAAGAGAAACTGTTCGGTCCTGTCCAACTATAAGTGGCACTTCCGACTGTTGCCTGGGTTAAGTTTACTGTACCTCCTTCACAAATAGGGCCGTTGTTCGTTGGGCTCGGTGTTACGGGAATGGTGTTCACGGTTACACTAGTAGTTGCTGTCGGACTAGTACATCCGTTAACCGTAACAAAGCATGAGTAAACACCCGCAGCTAGAGTAGAAACATTTGAAATACTTGGGTTTTGCGCTGATGAAGTAAAGCTATTCGGTCCAGTCCAGGAATAGGTTGCTCCAGAAATGAGATTCGCGGTCAAATTCAGCGTAGTTCCCACGCAAACCGCTTGATTTGCGCTAAGAATTGGTGCCGCCGGAATTGGATTCACAGTTACGGTTGTTGTCAGCGTTTGTTTATAACCGCAAATTCCATAAACATCCACGGAATAATTTTGTGTTGTTGCCGGAGTAACATTCACGGAAGAAGTGACGGCTCCGTTATGAATCCAGTAATAGGAACTTCCTCCCAGAGGAGCATTCAGCGTTACGGATTGTCCTGCGCAAATGGGGGCTACCGGCTGAATCTCCGGGAACTGAACCCCGCTTTGGGCGGTAATAGTGTAATTACAAATATCTCCTGCAAATCCATCAACCATGAGGTAATAATCGTTTCCAGGCGTAAGATTGTTTGCGGTAATGGTAAACGAAGAAGAATTTTCTTCAAAATTGGAAACCGGTACAAAATTACAGCATGAACCATTGGACGAGAAGATTTGCATCTGGATTCCACCGCTGGGGTAATTTCCAACCCAGCAATCAGAAACGGAAACATTTAAAACGGCTGTTGCCGAAGCTGCTGTAAAACGAATCCAGGAATTGTTGTTGATCTGAACATCGGGACTTGCCGAACCTGTTCCCCAGGAACCCGCAGAACCGAAAATTCCACCCTGGTTTGTTCCGGGGGTATAAGTATAAGTCGGTGGATTGTTCTGCTCCGCATTTCCGCGCATGTTACACGGACGATCTGCTGTAAATGCTGCACTCGTAGAAGCACTGTATCCATTTAGATCACAAATATAAAGCGCATTTGAACAGGCGTCATTTGTTGCGGTTGTTATGCACAAACCGAAAGTTCCACTGGTTGTTCCGTACCCGAAGAAACGCAGATAGACAGTTGATCCCGGCGTTAATCCGGTTGTAGAAATAAATGGAAGAAGATCATTTCCTGTTCCGGGAAAATTATTGTCATCAGAACAAACGATCTGGGTTAGACTTGAACAGGTTCCCGAGTAAAGAACCATAACACCGTCTGAGATTCTTCCTGCACCCATATTTGGTTTTGGGGTAATGAACAATGTGCCGGAAGCCGGAACAACAACCGAAAACCAAACATCGATAGTTCCTCCAGTGAAACCACCGTTTGCAGCTCCGGAGCCACCGATACAGGAACCTGGAGCTCCGGGTGTAGCTGAATTTGTCGCTCCAATTGTTGTGAATTCGAGGTAATTGCAATCGGAAGTTACAGGAGGAAAAGCAATTGCCGAGCAAGGATTGTCGTTTGTTGGTGCAGCGGTTGCAGGACCGGTTACACAAATGGTAAACGTTCCGGGGCTGCTTGAGTAATAGTCGTAAACACGGACGTAATACGTTTGACCCGGAGTTAAACCAACAACAGTTGATGTTTCGGGATCATTTGAAAAAGTATTGTCTATACATGCTTCCGAAGTTAAAACTCCGCATGTTCCGCTATATACCTGGAAAACCGCGTCAAATGTTGAAGTTGTTGGTGTAACCGTAATTGTTTGTGAAGCATTTGTTGCAACAAAAGAGTACCAAACATCATCGTCAGCGGTTCCTGCGCAACCTGCCGTGGATTGTGTGGCACCCAGTGTTGTTCCGCTCGTTGTTATGCAGGAAGTATTAACTGTTAGGGCCGTTGCTGTTGAACAGTTGTTATTCGTTGGTGTAGCGGCTCCCACTGTACAGCAGATTGTAAATGTTCCGCTTCCGCTTCCTGCTGCGTAATGATAAACGCGTAATTTGTAAACCTGACCTATAGTTAATCCCGAAAGGTAAACGGTTTCGGATTGTCCGTTAAATGTGAGATCTGTGCATGAAAGTGAAACGAGAGATGCGCAGGCTCCTGAGAAAACCTGAACTACTGCATCAAACGTTGCAGAGCCCGCCACCGTAATTTGATGAGAAGTTGCCGTAGCAGTAAATTGGTACCAAACATCATCATCAGCCGTTCCTGAACAACCGGCAATTGTTTGTGTTGCCCCGCTGGTAGTTCCATTTGTCGGAGAACTGCAATTTGCTGTCACCGGAAGTATTGTTGACGAAGAGCAATCGTTTGATTGTTGCCAGGAAACGAAATGAAGGGACAAGAAAATCCCAAGTAGCAGACTTTTTACAGTTTTCATAGGGATTGCGTTAAGGTAATTGAACGAGTTCAATCGGTTCCAGGCCGTTTTCGATAAGAATACCTTTTGTTATAATGGCCGGACTAGTTGAAGCATCTTCTTTTCTGGCCTGTTGTGCTTTGAAAATGAAGATCAATTCGCCTGATTGTTCCTTCATTCGAAATTTAACATTGGAAAATTCAGGTTGCGTGGTTAATGCCGTTTCTATTTTTTGTTTTTGTTCTTCGTTCAAACTTCCTTTGAAGCGGTACGAAAACGTTTGCGCTGAGCATAAGTTGGCAATAACAATGAAGAAAGCCAGTAATAAGTTTCTCATATTGTAGTAGTTGAGAGGACAAATATAGGCGAAAGATGGATTTGAAATGTTAAAAAAACATCCGATTTAGTGGTTTGTTTAAAAATATTTTAACTAAACGGATTTAGCTTTTCAGGTTGTCGAAAAAATAAAAATCCCCGCACTTTCCGCCTTGGGCGGACTCAGTGACCGGGGACTCCTATTAGTTTCGTTACTTTTATCTCGCAGAAAGCGTTGTAAAATCAATTACTGCTTCTCCGGCAATAGTTGCAGGATCTTTCAATTCTTCAAAAACAGGATTCAATACCAAATCTTCATTTACCACCGAAACCGAATTCGCCATATCGAAATGCACGAGAACTTCATTCGTGTCGTTTTCATTAACATAACGATTGATGTTGATTTCAACCTGATTTTTCTCATTGGAAGTGAAAACCAAATCACTTGTTACCCAATCATTGTTCGAATTGGAATAAATGGAATTGGAGTTCCCGAATGTAAATCTCAGCTTGGTATAAGAACCAACAGGAATAATCGAATTAGCCAGCAAAGATTGATTTCCGCTTGTAAAACTTAAGCTGGAAATGCTTTGCTGATAATCGTTGAGAGTGATCCAGCCCAAATTCGGATTGTAAGCCTCAATGTTTACAATCTCAATATTCAGCCCGAAGTTGTTGATCTCAGAATCAGTAATTCTGATCTGTAAAGTGCTGCTATCAGATGAAGGTGTCAGTTCAGGATTTCCATATGATAACGTCGTAGTAGAAACAGTGTTTAGTGTTAGGATCAAAGCAAATAACTTTTTCATAACGTGTTTCTTTAAGTTCATGCCAAACCCTTGTCTATAACCTTGCCGTGAAATGTAAAGGACTATAAAGAAATGTTAAAGGCGTTTGTTTACGGGGTTTAGCGGGGAGTGGATTTCCATGAGAAAGAAAAAAGACTTTACTTCTGTTTTCAAAACGAAAAGGGGGAATTTCATTTTGAAAAGGGAATCGAATGAAATTCGAAGCAATCCGCTTTAAGCTGCACCGCCCAAATTCGGAATTCGGGAAAAACGGGATTTAGGGAAATCCCTCCAGAGCCTAAAAACATAGTTGAATGAATAAAAAAAAAGGCCGTCCGAAGACGACCTTCAATCCCCATTGAACCTTCTGTTAAGGCGTCAAAGTAACGTTACCGACTTGTGTAATCTGTCCTTGTGTCACAACCACATTACTCATTGAACCGTTTTGAGGCAGCATGCTCGAACTTGCAATTGCATTAACCTGGATCTGGTAGGTTCCGTTAGCAACACCTCTGATCATGAATTTTCCTTCTGAATTGATATACGTTGAATACGTATTGCTTCCATTGGAAAGTGTTACAGCGGCGGTTACAGCACCTTGTACAGACCCTTGTACTCCTGTAGAAGCATCTTCGATTTCCTGGATCACAGGAGAAATGAAATAAGTATTCCCTGAGTTGTAGATCGATTGTGCAACAGAGAAGTCAAGCAATACCGTTGTCGTTTGGTTGGCGTTCACCTGCTCGTTGATCTCAATTTCAACTTGTTGAGAGGTATTCGTTCCAAAACTTAGAGAAATTGCGGAGCCTCCTCCTGCACCTGACAATTCCAACGAATTGGCATTACCGAATGTCAAACGCAGCTTACTGTAGAATCCGGCATTTAGGTTTGATTTACTTGCAATCGATGTTTCAGCCCCATTAGTCAAATCCAAAACAGACACGGCTTGTGTTTGACTATTGAGGGTAACCCATCCCTGGTTTTGCAAATAAGCCTCAACTTTGGTGATCTGAACATTGAGTGCTGCATAATTTCCCGGTGCGTCGGTCATTCGAACTTCCATAGCAGTTGTTCCGCCGTTTGGACCGTCATTATCTTTTTTACATGATTGGAAGAATATCCCCGATATTGCAACCAATCCTAAAGCGATGTACTTTTTCATATTGATAGCTTTTACTGATGTAGGGGGAGTGTGCCAATGAAGTGCCAGCAGGAGGAAATCAGCCTTTAAAAAAAGTTAAATGCTTGGTGGTACAAGGGTAGAGAAGAGGGTTGGTTTGAAAGTTCTAACTGATTGTTTTCATATCGCTTTCAAAATGAAAAGGATAAACGTCAAAACGGAATAAAATAAAAAAGCCTTCTCCAGTTGTATGGAGAAGGCTTTCAATTCACTATTTCCTTTTAACCTTTTACGGCTCCAACGCACAATTTCATACGGATCACGCGTTTTGCGGCAGCTTCAACAACCGCTTTGAATGCCGGATCGCTTTTGTATTTCGCCAAAATTTCGCTGTGTGATTTCACGCAATCCAATGGCATTAACAAGATATCAACTCCGGCATCAATTGCCTTTACACTATTTCCTTTTACTGCAGTAACTCCGCCCATGTTCATAGCGTCTGTTACTACCAAACCTTTGAAACCAAGTTCTGTTCTCAAAAGATCAGTTACAATTTTCTTTGAACAAGTAGCGGGTAAGCCTTCTGTGTTGTATTTCGGATTGTTAACCACAGCTAAATGCCCGATCATAATGCTCAATACACCGTCTTCGATCAATTTCGGGTAAGTTGGAACTTCTTTAAGTTCACCGTCAATTGCCTGTAATGATTTATGCGTGTCGCCCGAAACCAAACCGTGTCCCGGAAAATGCTTCGCCGTTGCAATAATTCCCTGGCTTTGCATGCGTGAAATAAAAGCATTCGACCACGGTACGTTGTTAGCTTCCACTTTCGCAAAACCTCTGTAACCAACTGTTCCGTTCTTTGCCAAATCCACCACAGGAGCAAAATTGTAGTTGATTCCGATTGCTTTAAGTGTTGCCGCGATAGTATCTGCGCAGGCATTTACTTCGTCTAATGACGTGATTTCATTGGCTTTTTTCACTACCGAAGAACCACTGATCTTTCTGTTGAATAAGCTCGGTTCAGCATCTGCACTGTATAGAAATCCCGGATTTCCATTCTTAACGTTCAATTGGTTGAAATCTTTGATCCATCCGGTAAACTGCTGCTTGGAACCGTTTAACATAAGAACGCCACCAATAACGCGTCTATCGATCAATGCTTTGATAGATTCCGGAGTATTTCCAAGTCGACCAACCGCAGGCATGATTAGCTGTGCAACTATAGCTGTGTCGTCCAATGATGCGAAAATCTTCTCAACATCCTGGTCCAATTGCTCGTTGTCAGACAGGTAATCATCCAGTTTATAAGTATGACTGATTTCCGGAAGTTCCGGGACCTTTCTTTCCTGGGTTGTGTTTTCGGCTTTTGCTTCGCTTTGTCCGCACGCCTGAAGCAACAATGCTGAACAAGCGCAAATGGTTATCCAATGTTTCATTTCTATTCTGATCATAGTTGTGGCAAAGTTAAGACGAAACTTTCTTCGAGCACTGAGTGATCGGGTAGTTTATAAACAATTGAACCGTGAATTAAACCCTAGTACTTCTACTTCGATGCTTTCTTTTTCGGAGGATTTTTTTCCTCATGGTCATCCTCCGCCTCTTCTATAGAATGTGATTCAGTCAATTTTTCTGCTTTATCGGAAAGTTCACTCAGTTTTTGATAGTACTTCTGAACGATCATCATTTCTTCTTCCGTCATGCTTTCGATATCCACCAAACGGTTGCTTGATTTTTCACCGGAAGCCACAAGCTCATTGAGTTTCAGCTGAATCGCGAGCGAATCTTTGTTCTGGGCCTTTTGGATCAGGAACACCATGAGGAAGGTGATAATCGTTGTTCCTGTATTTATAACGAGCTGCCAGGTTTCTGAAAAATCAAAGATTGGTCCTGTTACCGCCCAAGCCAGTACAAATAGAAAGGCGATCATGAAGGCATAAGCACTACCCACGGCTTTTGAGGCTTTCGTCGCAAAATTCTCAAAGAAATTTGATTGCGCTGATTTATTTTTTCGTTTCATATGTTTTTCTGTTTAATCGCTATTGCTAGTTGCCTACTGCTTCACCTCCGTTCACATGGATCACCTGTCCGGTAATGTAACTGCTGTCCTGGGAGGCAAGGAAAACATAAGCAGGTCCAACTTCTGAAGGCTGGCCCGCACGACCCATCGGCGTATCTTTCCCGAATTTTTCCAATTTCCCGAAACTGGAGACGATTAAAGGTGTCCAAATTGGTCCGGGAGCAACGCTATTGACACGGATTCCTTTTTTTGCGAGCATATTCGCAAGCGATTTGGTAAATGTGGTAACGGCACCTTTGGTACTCGAATAATCGAGTAAATGATCACTTCCACGACCCGCAACGACAGAAGAAGTATTAATGATGCAATCGCCTTTCGACAGATGAGGAATTGCAGCTTTTGCAAGGTAGAATAAAGAGAAGACATTGGTTTCAAAAGTTTTTTTCATGTTTTTGATCGAAATTTTTAACACATTGTCTTCGTCGTAATGAATCCCTGCATTGTTCACTACAATATTGATCTGTCCGAATTCATTCACCACTCGGGAAACTGCTTTTTTACAGAATTTTTCATCGGTAATATCTCCCTTGATTAACAAGCATTTCCGTTTCTGTTCTTCGACCAATTCTTTCGTTTCTTTCGCGTCTTTTGTTTCCGAAAGGTATATAATGGCGATATCTGCTCCTTCACAAGCAAAATGAATGGCGGCGCTTCTTCCGATTCCGCTGTCGCCACCTGTGATCAGTGCAACTTTGTTCAATAGCTTTGAACCCGATTTGTAATTTTTGTTAATGTACTCGGGTTGCGGCGTCATTTTCGATTCGATACCCGGTTTTTTTTGCTTTTGCGTCTTAAATGTCTTTGGTTTCATATTCCCGCTTTTATGTTCTTATCACACTGAATAAAAGACTGAAGCCCTTCACAATCAATGGCAGAGACACAGGGAATTAAAATGTAATCCCGATAGCAGTCGGGAGGGGGTATTCAAAAGATAGGACAAGTAACCTTAATTTCCAAAAACTTTACTCATGTACGCTCCAAAGTCAATTTTGGAAAAATCCTTTGTTCGATAGGAAAAAAGCAGGGTAGATTTAGGGGTTCGCTTGAAGACGTAACCCATAATTGCGTCATGCCCCTGTTTATTAGTTAATTGTGTTGTGGTTCCGAAACGCAGATCATAAACAAAAACGCTGTCGTTCGATTCCGAAACAGAGTAATGCCCATTAGTAATATATTCGATTTGCCTGATTCGCGGTTTTCCGTTCCAGTTTACCGTTTTCAGGAGTTCATGATGTTTAGGGATCTTTTCAATTTCGGTTGTATCAAATTCCGCAAACAGACTTTTGTACCCTACATAATTGTTCGAATCGTCCTCTGCAATTATTCCCCAGTAAAAAGAAGTCAACGGCATAGGAGTAACAACAATATTCTTTGGTTCAATACCGGCTTGTTTGAAATATTGTGGAGCTTCACCCAGTATGTAAAGTTTCACAAAAACTCCCCAAACCAGGTAAAGACTGGAATACACAATACCCGTCCAGTTCCAGATCTTTCGTCTTTTTGATTCACGCTTCATGAACAATGCCCCGATAAGAAGGATCATAAAAGGAATTGTATAAAGAGGGTCAATCACGAAAACGGAATTGAAAGTGATCCTGGGCGAGAATGGCCATAAGAACTGTGTCCCGTAGTTGGTGAAAATATCGAGCAAAGGATGTGTAACTATGCTCAGGAACCACAGCAATGTCCACATTCTGAAGGTGAATTTCTCTTTTGATAGTTTATGAGAGATCCATCCGAGTAAAGGACCGGCAATTAAAGCAAACACCAACGAATGTGAAAATCCCCTGTGAACCAGGGCTGCATCCAACGGATCGTATAAAAAACGAAGAAAAACATCGAGGTCGGGGATTGTTCCCCCAATCGCGCCCCATAGTGCTGCTTTTGCTCCAATTTTTCCCCCGGCAACGGCTTCTCCCATTGCGGCTCCAAGTACAATTTGAGTGAGTGAATCCATTCGGGTAAATTTAATAAAAGAGAAAAACACTGAGTAGATTTTCAATCACTTCGTTGTAAATGGAAGCTTTCAGATTCACTTTGCTCAAAAAGATTTGTAATTTAACTTATCAAATCGAAGGTATGAAGAAGCTACTACTTTGTGCAACCGCTCTTACACCACTTTTAATTTTTTCTCAACCCAATGCATGGCAAAGTCATGGAATTGGAGGCGGAGGAGCCCTTTTCTGTCCAAGCATTAGTCCATTGGATGCCAACAATATATATCTGCAGTGCGACATGTCTGAGGTATTTCACTCCTCCAACAAAGGAGAATCCTGGGATATTATTCACTTCAGGGAGATGATTTCCACCGGCGGAATAAATACAGTGGAATTCACTTCTGATGCCAATATCCTTTACGCGGTAAACATGGATTACATCACGGATGAAACCTTCCCGGTAAAAAGTGTAGATGGTGGCGTTCACTGGACGCCTATTGCACAGGATCCAACAGGATCCGAGGTTTGGTATCTGTCTGCAGATCCGCAATCCACCAGCCGGCTCTTATTGGCTTCTTACGATGAACTCTTTTTTTCAAATAACGGTGGAGCAAGTTTCGAAAGCGTATTCTCCATGAGCGATTTCCATATCGCAGGTGTTTTTTGGGATGGTAATAATATTTACCTGGGAACAAGGCAGGGATTACTCGTTTCAACCAATGGCGGCGTAAGTTTTTCGATGAGCAGTACTCCGGGAATTCCGGCAGGAAGTGGTTTTATCTCATTTACGGGAGCGAAATCAGGAGGCACAACACGGTTGATGGGAACAATTGCCAATCAGGGGGATCTTTATCCGGGTATTAAAGCGCTTTATATTGGTATTTGCAATGGAATGATAAAGCTGGATGTAGGAAACGGAAGCTGGACAAACGTTTACAATAATATTGCTTTAGATCATGAGATTTTCCTTATTTCTTCTGCGCAAAACGATATCAATACCTTTTATGTGGGCGGGACCAATACGGACAATAGCTTTCCTGTTGTTTACAAAACCACGAACGCCGGCAGTAGCTGGTCAGAAACATTTCTTGGAGTAAATAACCAGAACATAGTTACTGGGTGGAGTGGTTACCAGGGAGACGAGAACTGGTGGTTCGGTGAAATTGTTTTCGGACTCAAAACCGCTCCCAATGATGCGAATACGGTCATCATTACAGATTTCGGTTATGCACATGTGACTTCAGATGGTGGAACAAATTGGAAACAGGCGTATGTTGAGACCGGGGATGAAAATCCTGCCGGAAGTCCAACTCCAACAGGCCAATCCTATGCAGGTAACGGTTTGGAGAATACCGCATCTTGGTATATGCATTGGAGTGACAACAATAACATTTTTGCAGGCTATACGGATATTACAGGAATTCGCAGTATAGACGGCGGACAGAAATGGTCGAAGAATTACACGGGAATTGATTACAATACGGTTTACCAGGTAATCGAAGCTCCGAATGGAACGCTTTACGCGGCGGTATCGAGTGTTCATGACATGTATCAAAGCCGCTATTTGCAGGATGATCGCATAGATAACGGTTCCGGAGCCATACTTTATTCCACTAACAACGGACAGGATTGGGACATGCTACATGATTTCGATATGCCCGTGATATGGATGTCAATTAATCCGAACAACGCAAACGAAATGTACGCGAGCGTGATCAACAGCCAGAGTGGAGGAATTTACAAAACAAGTAACCTTGTCAGTAATGCTTCTTCAACGTGGTCAATTACCGGAGTGCCCCCTCGCACGGAAGGACATCCATACAACATAACGGTTTTGAACGATGGAACCGTGGTTTCGAGTTGGAGCGGCCGACGGGACAATAACCAGTTTACGGAAAGTTCCGGTGTTTATGTATCAATTAACGGAGGAACGAGCTGGCAGGATGTGAGTGCGGCCGGCATGCACTATTGGACTAAGGACCTGGTAATCGATCCACATGATCTAACGCAGGATACCTGGTATGTTGCAGTACACAGCGGTTGGGGTGGTCCGGCAAACGATTTGGGGGGCCTTTACAAAACAACTAACAGAGGAACTACTTGGGTACGAGTATTTGATTCATTCCGCGTTGAATCTGCAACGATCCATCCGCAGAATCCAAACGAGATTTATGTAACAACAGAGTCAGATGGTTTGTGGTACAGCAATAACCTCAATACATCTTCGCCAACGTTTAGCGTTGTTGATGATTATCCTTTTCAACATCCGACCCGCGTATTCTTTGATCCTCAAAATCCTGAGAATATCTGGACAACAACATTCGGTAACGGAATGCGAATGGGGATAGATAATGGAGGTACAAACGGATTTTCTGAAAAAACAGAAGATGTAATTAGTATATACCCTAATCCGGCTAACGAAGAATTGACTGTTGTTTCGAAAAGCAAACTGCGCACCTGGTCTATTGGTGATCAGCTCGGGCGGATACTACTCGAAGGAACAACTAATTCTGTTCAGCTAACGATTAATATTCAACAGTTGCTTGCCGGAAGTTATGTTTTGACGACAACAGATATCAATGGAAGAACATATTCTCATAATGTCCTGAAGAAATAAATAATTGGTGAACGATAAACGGAACCAGTACTTCTGTTTATTGTTCATTATTTGATTCAAAAAACTCAAAAAGCTTATTGTAGGAAGTGATCTTTTTCACTAACTTATTTAAGAAAAGTAAGTTATGAGAGCAAATTATCAATCTATTCCACACTGGGCAGAAGACGACAAGCCCCGTGAAAAACTGATGTTAAAGGGCAAAAATGCACTTTCGGATGCAGAGCTGATAGCTATACTGATCGGAACGGGTTCAAGCACAAAAACCGCTGTTGATTTGGGCAGGGAATTGTTACAATTAACGAATGGAGATTTATATCGTTTCGGGCATTTGCGTTTATCCCAGTTATGCGAAATAAAGGGGATAGGAGAGTCGAAAGCTGTTTCTATCCTGGCCGCATTGGAATTGGGTAGACGGAGAAAAGAAGCAGGTTATGAAAAAAAGAAAAAGATCATTTCTGCAAAAGGAGCTTACCTGGAGTTTCGTCCGCATTTTGAGGATCTGCAGCACGAAGAGTTTCATTTACTGTTTCTGAACCAGGCGAATTTTCCTATTATGGTTAAGCAAATTTCGATTGGTGGAGTGTCCGGAACCTATGTTGATTCGAAGGTGATCTTTAAAGCTGCGCTCGATTGTTCGGCAACAGCTATTATTTTAGCACACAATCATCCGAGCGGTAATTTGAAACCTAGTGAACAGGATGTTGTACTGACCAAAAAACTTATAAAAGCCGGAGATCAATTGGAGATTCCAATCCTGGATCATTTGATTGTTGCCGATAATGGTTACTTTAGCTTTTCTGACAATGGATTGATGTAATGCTTGACGGACTTATTTACGTTGAACAAATCTCGGAACGCATCCGATACTTCGAACAAACTTTCTTTACGGAAAGAGGACTAAACATAAAGTTTACGAATGATCTGAGCATGTTCCAAGCCTTTTCCGGACAAAAATTAAGTTATAACGAAGAAATTTGGGATGACACAACTCAAATCCATCCATCGGCATTGTTATTCCAGGAAAGTTTAAGTGAACATAGCATTGAACCAGCATTGTGGAGAGAATGCACTGTGCTGTCGTTTGACGGTTTTGCTGATCCTTTGGCTACAATGTTCTACATTCTTACACGCTATGAAGAATATTTTCCTGCGGTAAAGGATTCTCACGACCGTTATTTGGCGAAGAATTCCATACAGACAAGGTGTTTTGATTTAAAGCAACAAAGCGTAGAACGGATTTTTTATTGTTTTCTTGAAGCGTGTTTCCCCGTTGTTTACGAGGTTTACATTCATTCTTTAAAAAGTGAATTTGCCCCTACATTTGATATAGACAATACGTTTGCGTTCAAATGGAAAGAAGGCTGGCGCACCTGGGCTTCCAATATGAAAGACCTGGTGAAGAATGACGGAGAGCGTAAATCTTTACGTAAAAAAGTACAAACAGGAGAACTTAAGGATCCTTTTGATTCCTGGGAAGAGATAAAAGAAGTATTAAAGCGTCATCCGCAATCGAAAGTATTTTGGTTACTTGGTGATTTCAAGAAATTCGATAAGAACATTTCCTGGAATGATCCGCGCCATCAGCGATTGATCCGTGAGATTGATCAATTATCAGAAGTTGGTTTGCACCCGAGTTACGCAAGTAACACGGAAATAGAACGTTTGGAAATGGAGAAAACAAGATTGGAGATGGTTCTTGGTAAGAATGTGGTTTCAACCCGGCAGCATTTCCTGAAACTGAAGTTTCCTCAAACCTATAGAGATCTTGTTTCAAATGGATTTAAGTATGATTATTCACTCGGTTATGCAGAAACCCCTGGATTCAGATCCGGAACGGCACATTCACATTTTTGGTTCGATTTGGAAAAAAATATCACTACTCATCTCCGCCTTCATCCTTTTGTTTATATGGAGGGA